>WNGI01000746.1_pt1 | contig 25538 bp, 30 predicted proteins | sample 5400621 | NCBI WGS metagenome assembly WNGI01 (sample SAMN13153374, study PRJNA577476) | soil metagenome | isolation source: 20 cm soil or saprolite under Garry oak tree replicate 1 | place: USA:California | collected 2016-06-15 | reverse complement strand
CACGAGCCGGAACCGGAGCCAGTCGAGGCGGAATCGACCTCTGAGCCGGAGCCTGTAAGTGAGCCCGAACCCGAGCGTGAACCTGCAAAGGAGCCTGAACCGGAGCCAGAGCCGGCGATCGATACGACGCTGGAAGCGAAACCTGAACCCGAGGCCGAACCTGAGCCGGTCGAGCTCGTTTCGGCGATCAACGAGCCCATGCTGTCCACCTTCGAAGAGCCGGCTTCCTTCGACGAGGCGGCGCCCGCGCCGGCCCAAGAGGCGGCGCCCGCGCCCGCCCAAGAGCCGGAGCCTCAGCCAGAACCGGCGCCCGAGCGTGCTTTCGCCGAGGCTTTCGCGACGCCTTCCACCCCGGAACCCGAGCCCGACCATGTGACGGCCGGGGCCTTCGGCGAACCCGCTGCCGAGAAGGCCGGCGTCCCGGACGTGAGTGCGACCCTGGTGGCGTGGCCTTCGGGTGCACCGCCGGCCGCACCCCACAATGGGGCGCCCGCCGAGGCCGGATCCTTCGAGGAGGCGACCTCGGTCATCCCGGCGTGGCAGCAGACCGACCCGAACCTCGACGCCAGGCGGACGGTGTCTCTGCAGGCAATGCCGCCCGAGCAGGTTGCGGCCGGGTCCAGCTTTGCCGCCATGCTGACCTTCGAGGCCGGCCCGTTCGCCGGAAGAATCGTGGCGCTGCCCAATCAGATGATCACCATCGGCCGCGCGCCTGACAACGACGTCGTGGTGGGTGACCCGGCGACGTCGGGTCATCACGGTCAGATCGAGGTTCGCACCGGGTCGTTCTGGATCAGCGACCTTGGCAGCACGAACGGAACTCAGGTCAACGGCGAGCCGGTGATCGAAAAGCAGCTCGCGGACGGGGACACGATCGCCATCGGGCAGAACACGCTTCGCTTCACGCTCGAGTCGTAGCTCGATTCCTTAGGGCGCCGACCAGCACGTCGTACTCGCCCATGTGGCGTCTGATGTGGCCGCCCGCGGGCCGCAGAAGCAGCTGCCATACCCTCAGGCCATCCAGGTCTTCGACCTCGGCCCAAATGTTCGGGTCGAGGTAGCCGGCCCGGCTCGCCTGGTTCGCCTTCAAGGGCGGCACCGCGTCGAGGGTGGCGTCGGTCTGGTTCGCGAACCAGGACAGGGAGGCCTGCCTCACCTCGGCGAGATACTCGGCGACCTCGGTCCTCGAGGTCGACGCCACCACAGCGTCGGCGAGCGAATCCGGTATGCCCGCGCCGTAACAGGCTTCCCGCGGAAAAACGGCTTGCCACCTCGGAGAGTCGGCGACCTCGGGTATGCCCTGGAACGCGGACTGAACGGTCCAGTCGAGGATTCGCGCGCAGTGCCAGAGGATGAATCCGGGCTTGCTGGTCGACGGGAATACCCGCTCGCTCCATTCCTCGTCGGTCACGGCGTCGAATCGCTCCTGGAGCATCCCGAACGACCCCTTCAGCAGCGCGCCCAAAACCTCGACTCCAGTCATCGCCTCCTCCTTCTTGCGCCAAGCGGCCGCCGACCTGCTGTGATTGTCGTGTCCCCGTCGTCGCTGGCGACGTCCCGAAGACCTTGTGGGAGGCATCGTAATCGGGCCGGTACGCTTGTCGGCCGATGGCATCGGTGGCAGAGATCTGGCGCTACCCCGTGAAGTCGATGGCCGGCGAGCGGCTGGAATCCTGCCTGGTCACGGAGCACGGCTTCGAGGGCGACCGTCGATGGGCTTTCGTCGACGGCGCGCCGCATCGCGCTGGAAAGCTCTTCAACATCAAGCAGCACGACCGGCTCATGACGTATCGCGCCCGCTACACGGGCGGCGCCGTCGAGGTGTTGACGCCCGAGGGTGCGACGGAAGCCCTGGACGGCTCGCTCGTCGAGAAGCTGGAGATCGAGTCCGCGCGACCGCTGCAGCTGCGCGATCTCGCCGGCGGCAACTTCGATGACGAGCCGGTGCTGATCATCAACCTCGCGTCGCTCGCCGCGTTCGGGCTCGAGGCCGGCATGGCCGTCGACCATCGGCGGTTCCGGGCCAACCTCTACCTGGCCGGACTCGAGGCGGAAGAGGAGATCGGCTGGGTCGGCAGGCGGATCCGGGCCGGCGACGCCGAGCTCGATGTCGTCAGTCGGTGTGTGCGCTGCGTCGTGATCACCAAGGACCCCGACACGACCGAGGCGACACCCGAGCTGCTCGACCTGCTCGTCGACCGACACGACAAGTGCATGGGCGTCTACTGCCGGGTGGTCAAGCCAGGGCGAGTCGCGGTGGGCGATCGGGTAGGGGTCTAACCTTCACGCAGTGTTCCAGGTCTCAGCAGGAGGACCAAGATGACGGTCACGTTTCTGTCCGACGAGTGGGCCAAGCAGTTCGAGGATGAGGTCAACAAGTCAAGCGTCTACAAATCGGCGGCCAAGGGCTGGAAGTGGACGGTGGGCCTGGTCGTCGAGGCCGAGCCCGACAAGAACTTTCCCGAGTCCCGCGGCGTCGTGATGGACTTGTTCGACGGCTCGGCGCGCTCGATCAAGGTTGGCTCACAGGCGGAGGCGCAGCAGTGCGACTTCGTGATCACCGCGCCTTACTCACGCTGGAAGCAGGTGGCGACCAAAGAGCTCGATGCCACCAAAGGGATGCTCCAGGGCAAGCTGAAGCTGAAGGGTGACCTGCCCACCATCGTGCGCTACACGAAGGCGTCGCAGGAGATGACCGAGTGCACGACGCGAGTACCAGTCAACTGGCCCGACGGAAACTGAAGACGACGCTCACGAAAGCAGTCGAGTACGCCGACCAGGCGCCAAGCGCATTCGCCTCCATGCTCGGTGGCTTGATCGAGGCCAACGTGGAGAGCCGGCCGGCTCGAAGGAAGGACTTCGATTCGCTGGCCGCGCGAGTCGGAATCTGGGTCACCGACATCGACGAGGGCGTGACGCTCGATTTCCGGAAGGGATCGCTGGTCGTGCACAACGGCCTGGAGCCCAAGCGCGACCTGACGATTCGCGCTGAAGCGGACACCGTCATGAACCTGAGCAACCTGAAGATCGGACTCTTCGGCATGCCTGTCTACTACGACGAGGTCGGCCGCGGCGTCGCGGCGAAGCTGGTGCAGGGCAAGCTGCGGATCGAGGGCTTGCTCGGCAACCTCGCGACCCTCAACACGGTGACCCGCATCTTCTCCGTTCAATGAAGCGGCTCGCTGTGATCGGCGCCGGCAGCATGGGTGCGCAGATCGCCCAGCAGGCGGCCCTGCATGGGGTCGAGGTCACGCTCCAGGACAAGGAGGAGGCGCAGCTGGGCAAAGCTCGCGACTCCAATCAGGGCCACCTCGCGAGACGTGTCGAGAAAGGCAAGCTGTCGCAGGACAACGCCGATGCGGCGCTGGAGCGCGTGCAGACCACTACCGAAATCGGTCAGGCCGTCATCGAGGCCGACTTCGTCATCGAGGCGGTCTTCGAAGACCTCCACGTCAAGCGAGCCATCTTCGCTGAGCTCGACAAGCTTGCGCCGCCTGAGGCCGTGCTCGCCAGCAACTCTTCGACCATCGGCATCAGCAAGCTCGCCGACGTCACGCGCAGGCCGGAACGCTGCCTCAACATGCACTTCTTCTTCCCGGTGCTCGTGATGGACCTCGTCGAGGTCGTGCGGGGACCCCAGACGTCCGATGCTTCGGTCGAGAAGGCAGTGGCGCTGGCGCGGCAGATCGGCCGCACGCCCGTCGTGCTGAACCGGGAGATCGACGGCTTCATCGTCAACCGCATCCTCCACGCCGCGACGCAGGAGGCGTACCGGTTGCTCGACGCTGAGGTCGCCTCGTTTCAAGATATCGACACCGCTGTCGAGAAGGGCCTGAACTGGCCGATGGGGCCGTTTCGGCTCGGCGATTTCAGCGGGCTGGACGTCACCTACAACGCGCGCCTCCACATGTACCGGTCGACCGGTGACGAGCGCTACAAGCCGTCCGCCCAGCTCGAGGCGAAGGTGAAGGCCGGCAAGCTCGGGCGCAAATCGGGCGAAGGCTGGTATCGATACTGAGATGAAGCTGCATCATGTCGGCGTCGCGGTGGACGATCTGGAAGCCGCGATCGAGCTCTACACGACCGCGTTCGGCGCCGAGCTTACGCATCGCGCGTCCAATGAGAAAGACGGCCTCACAGCGGCGTTTCTGCGCGCGGGCGACGCCGAGGTTGAGCTGCTGATGCCTCTGCACGAGCACATGGACACGCCGGTGGGCAAGTTCCTGGCCAAGCGCGGCCCTGGACTTCACCACATCGCGATCGCGGTGAGCGACATCGACCAGGCGATCGCCGAAGCACGGGCGAATGGCATGGAGATGATCGACCAGGAGCCTCGCATCGGCCTCCACGGCACGCGCATCGCCTTCGTCCATCCCAAGAGCGTGGGCGGCGTGCTGACTGAGTTTGTGGAGACGTGACCGAGATTCAGAACGACAGCGGGATGCCCCTGAAGCCCGTCTACTCGGTGGAGGATCGCACCACGGACGAGACGTTACCGGGTGCGTTTCCCTTCACCCGCGGCATCCACAAGGACATGTACCGCGGGCGCTTGTGGACGATGCGCCAGTACGCGGGCTTCGGCACGGCCGCGGAATCCAACCAGCGCTATCGCTTCCTCCTCGAGCAGGGCCAGACCGGCCTCTCGGTTGCGTTCGACCTGCCAACCCAGATCGGCTACGACTCCGACGATCCGATGGCGAACGGCGAGGTGGGCAAGGTCGGTGTTGCGATCGACTCGCTGGAGGACATGGAGATCCTGCTGCGCGACATCCCGCTCGAGAAGGTATCGACGTCGATGACGATCAACGCGACAGCGGCGATGCTCCTGCTCCTCTACCAGCTGGTCGCCGAGAAGCAGGGATGCCCACCGGAGAAGATCACGGGCACCGTGCAGAACGACATCCTCAAGGAGTACGCGGCTCGCGGCACCTACATCTTTCCGCCCAAGCCGTCGATGCGCCTCATCACCGACCTGTTCGCCTACTGCGCCAGCAACCTCCCGAACTGGAACACGATCTCGATCTCCGGCTATCACATGCGCGAGGCGGGGTCCACCGCGGCCGAGGAGGTCGCTTTGACGCTGAGCCATGCGATCGCGTACGTCCAGGCGGCGCAAGCCGCCGGCCTGGCCATCGACGAGTTCGCTCCACGACTCTCGTTTTTCTTCGCCTGCCACATGGATTTCTTCGAAGAGGTGGCGAAGTTCCGAGCCGCGCGCAGGATGTGGGCCCGCATCATAAGCGACCGTTTCCGCGCCACAGATCCGCGCTCCCAGGCGCTGCGCTTTCACACCCAAACCGGAGGCGTGACGCTGACCGCGCAGCAGCCGCTCAACAACGTCGTGCGCACCACGCTCGAGGCGATGAGCGCGGTGCTCGGCGGCACGCAATCGCTGCACACCAATGCCTACGACGAGGCGCTCGGGCTTCCTTCGCAGACGGCGGCCGAGATCGCTTTGCGCACGCAGCAGGTCATCGGCTACGAGTCCGCGGTGCCCCTGGTCGCCGATCCCCTTGGCGGTTCGTACTACGTCGAGACCCTCACCGACCGGGTCGAGGAAGAGGCGCTGGCCATGATGGCGGAGATCGACGAGCTCGGCGGAGCGGTCAGCTGCATCGAATCGGGATGGACGCAACGGCGCATCGCCGACAGCGCGTACCGGCTGCAGCGCCGCATCGAGGCGGGACAGCGGGTCGTGGTTGGCGTGAACCGCTACCTCGAGAGCGACTCGCCTCCGATCGAGATCATGAAAGTCAACCCGCGACAGCAGGTTGCCCAGGGACGCGCTCTGAAAAAACTGCGAGCGCGGCGCTCCAGGGCCGCGGTCGACCGCCACCTCGCGGACCTGGAGCGCGCCGCGCGAGGGACCGACAATCTGATGCCTCCGCTCAAGGCCGCCCTCGCGGACTACGTGACCATCGGCGAGTGCTGCGCCGTCCTGCGCGGCGTCTTCGGCGAATACCACCCGGGGGAAGCTGCATGAGCAATCGATATCCGGCGGTGATTCCGATGATCGCGTATGAGAACGGGCCGCGGGCGATGGACTGGCTTGCGCGCGCGTTCGGCTTTCGCGAGCGGGCCCGCATGTTGGGTGAAGACGGGCGGCTCACCCACGGCGAGATGGAGGCCGGCGACGGGCTGATCATGCTGGCCACTCCGTCGCCGCACTACCAGGCTCCCAAGAGACACCGCGCGGAGTGCGAGATCGTGGCGCGATGGTCGGAGGTCCCGTACATCATCGATGGCGTCCTGGTCTATGTCGACGACGTCGAGGCCCACTTCGAACGGGCCAGGGAGGCCGGGGCGGAGATCCTGTCGCCGCCGGAGGAGGGTGGCGAGGGCAAGCGCTATCGGGCGGAGGACCTCGAAGGCCACCGCTGGATGTTCATGCAGAAGTGACGACGCGGAAGGTCGACCCGCTAAACGAGCTGCGCCAGCGGAAGTACGAGGCCGGCCACGGTGATGCCGAGGCCTTCAACCGCCAGCACGCCAAGGGCAAGCTGACGGCGCGGGAGCGGATCTCCCGCCTGGTCGACCGCAACTCGTTCGAGGAGATCGATCTCTTCGCCAGGCACCCCGGTGGTGTCCCCGGCGACGGCGTGGTCACCGGGATGGCCAAGATCGATGGGCGCGACGTGATGCTCTTCAGCCACGACGCGAGCGTGTTCGGAGGTTCCCTCGGCGAGGTCTTCGCCGAGAAGGTCATCAAGGTGATGGACCTTGCGCTGAGCAACCGGATCCCGATCATCGGCATCAACGACTCCGGCGGCGCGCGCATCCAGGAAGGCGTCGTGTCGCTCGCGGGGTACGCCGAGATCTTCTGGCGCAACGTCGAGGCGAGCGGACTGATCCCCCAGCTGAGCCTTGTCCTGGGTCCCTGCACTGGCGGCGCCGTTTACTCGCCGGCGATCACTGACTTCACGTTCATGGTCCACGGCGTCGGCTACATGTTCATCACGGGCCCCGAGGTCATCCGGGTCACGACGGGCGAGGACGTCACATTCGACTCCCTGGGAGGCGCCGAGGTGCACAACGTGAAATCGGGCGTCGCCAGCTTCCTCGCCGAGAGCGAGGAGGAATGCTTCGCCCAGGTCCGCAGGCTCTTCAAGTACATCCCGCAGAGCTGCGACGACACTCCGCCGGCGGTCGAGGCCGGCGACGACCCGGAACGCGCCGCCCCGGGACTCGCCTCGATCATCCCCGACAACCCGAAGGAGCCGTATGACATCAAGGACGTGATCGCGATGGTGGTCGATCGCGGCGATTTCCTTGAGGTCCAGCCCTACTACGCGATGAACATCGTGGTCGGGTTCGCCCATCTGGATGGACGGTCCATCGGCGTGGTCGCCAACCAGCCGAAGGTGATGGCGGGAGCGCTCGACATCAACGCGTCCGACAAAGCCGCACGGTTCGTCCGCTTCTGCGACGCGTTCAACATTCCGCTGGTCACGTTCGTCGACGTGCCTGGGTTCCTGCCGGGCACCTCGCAGGAGTACGGCGGCATCATCCGGCACGGCGCGAAGTTGCTTTACGCGTTCAGCGAGGCCACCGTGCCGAAGCTGACGGTGATCACGCGCAAGGCATATGGCGGCGCCTACTGTGTGATGTGCTCGAAGCACATCCGGGCCGACTTCAACATTGCGTGGCCGACGGCGGAGATCGCGGTGATGGGGCCGGAAGGCGCGGTCAACGTCCTGTTCCGGCGCGAGCTGATGACCGAAGCCGATCCCGCGGCGCGCCGCCGCGAGCTGGTCAGCGATTACACGGAGCGATTCGCGAACCCGTACATCGCGGCGGAGCGCGGCTACATCGACGACGTGATCGAGCCCGGACGCACGCGCTCGGAGCTGATCCGCGCGCTGCGCATCGCCGCCCGCAAGGAGCGCAAGCGATCTCCGCGATGGCACGGCAACATCCCGCTGTGAAACTATCCCTCTGAGTTGAAGCTCCTCGAGTACCAGGCCAAGGAGGTGATGTCCTCGCTTGGCATCGCGATCCCGCCCGGCATGGTCGCGCGCAACCCCGACGAGGCGGTCGCGGCGTTCGAGAAGCTCGGTCCGGTGGCCGTCAAGGCGCAGGTGCCCGTTGGCGGGCGCGGCAAGGCCGGCGGCATCAAGCTCGCGAGGACGGCTGACGAGGCACGCACCGCCGCCGGCCAGATCATCGGGATGGACATCAAGGGTTTCAAGGTCCCGCTGGTCTACTGCGAGGCGGCCCTGGAGATCGAGCGCGAGATCTACCTCGGATTCACGGTCGACCGTGACGCGCGCGCCAACATCCTGATGCTCTCCGCCAGGGGCGGGATGGACATCGAGCAGGTCGCCGAGGAATCGCCCGAGTCGCTCTCCCGTCTCTATCCCAACCCGTGGCGAGGCCCTCTCGACTTCGAGCTGGCGCAGCTTGTCTACGACGCCGGGCTCGACGATCTCGCGCGCCCGCTCACCGCGATGATCAAGCGGCTCTACCGCGCGATCCCCGACTACGACGCGCTTACCGCCGAAATCAACCCGCTCGTCGTCACGCGAAGCGGCGATGTGATCGCCGGTGACGCGAAGCTCGAGATCGACGACAACGCGGCCTGGCGGCACAAGGACCTCGAGGAGAAGTACGGCTCTGTGCTCGAGGGCGATCCCTACGAACTCGAAGCGAAGAAGCGAGACCTGACCTACGTCTCGCTCGACGGTGACGTCGGGATCATCGGCAACGGCGCGGGCCTGTGCATGGGCACGCTCGACCTGGTCCAGCGCGCGGGCGGGCGGCCGGCGAACTTCTGCGACATCGGCGGCGGCGCGAAGGCGGAGGTCGTGGAGAACGCCCTGGCGGTGATCCTGATGAACCCGAAGGTCAAAGGCGTCGTGATCAACGTCTTCGGCGGCATAACGCGCGGGGATGAGGTTGCCAAGGGCATCGTCACGGCGCGCGACAACCTGAAGATGAAGGTTCCCCTTGTCGTGCGCATGAGCGGGACCCGCGAGGAGGAGGGTCGCGAGATCCTGAGGCAGAACGGGATCGAGCCCGGAGCCAGTGGCTGGGAGGCGGCGAAAAAGATCGTCGAATTGACCAGAGTGGGTGTGAAGTGAGCATCCTCCTCGACTCCTCGACCAGGGTCCTCGTCCAGGGCATCACGGGCCGTGAGGGCGGCTTCCACACCGAGCAGATGCAGGAGCTTGGCACCACGGTCGTGGGAGGAACCAGCCCCGGCAAGGGCGGGACGAAACACCTCGGGGTGCCGGTCTTCAACACCGTGGCCGACGCGGTCAAGGCGACGGGCGCCACCGCCTCCGGCATCTTCGTCCCGGCGCCCTACGCCGCCGACGCGATCATGGAGGCGGCCGCGGCGGGGATCACGTTGATCGTGTGCATCACCGAGGGGATACCGATCCAGGACATGATCCGGGTCAAGGACTTTCTGCGGGGCTACCCGCAGGCGCGCCTGATCGGAGCGAACTGTCCCGGTCTCATCACCCCGGGCCAGGCCAAGATCGGCATCATCCCCCAGCGCATCACCTCCTCCGGGCCTGTGGGCCTCGTGTCCCGCAGCGGCACCCTGACCTACGAGGTGGCTTCCGCGCTTACTGCTTCCGGCCTTGGACAGTCGACCATCGTCGGCATCGGAGGCGATCCCGTGCTCGGCCTGACCTTTCGCGACGTGGTCGAGCTGTTCGAGAAGGACCCGGCGACGACGCACATCGTGCTGATCGGTGAGATCGGCGGAAGCGACGAGGAGCACGCTGCGGAGCTGCTCGCCCGAGGCAGCCGGCTGAAGGCGGTCGCCTTCATCTCCGGTCGCACCGCCCCGGAAGGCAAGCGGATGGGCCACGCAGGCGCCATCATTTCGGGCAACCGTGGCACCGCGAAGAGCAAGGAAGAGGCGTTTCGCAAGGCAGGCGTCGCCGTCGCCGAAACCACCGACGAGATCGTCGGCCTGCTGAGATGAGCGCCCTGCCTCTGGCGATGACGCGAGCGCAGGTGACCGAGCGCGTGCGCGACCTGGGCATCCTCTTGCCGCTTGTCGTGTGGCTCGTCTACACGCGCCTCTACTGGGTGCTTCACGCGGCTCATCTGAGCGCGCCGCCGTGTCCCTTCTACTACCTCACCGGGCATCCCTGTCCCTTCTGCGGAGGCACGCGAGCGTTCGCCTACATGTGGCAGGGCGACATCTCCGACGCGGTCAGGCTCTACCCGCTCGGTCCGGCCTTGTTTGCGGGCACGATCGTCACCGTCGGCGGGCTCGCGGCCGGCATCGTGACCGGCCGGACATGGACGCTGCGCCTGAGCCCGATGCAGTGGAAGCTCATAGGCGTCTTCGCGATCAGCTTGGTTCTCGTGAGCTGGGCGGTCAAGTGGTTCGTCCTCGGCAACTAGAGTCCGGGAGCTCGGGACCGAGGACTGGCAGCTCTACCGGCGCGTGCGCCTCGACGCCCTGAAGGAAGCGCCCTACGCGTTCGGCTCGACGTACGACCGAGAGGCGGGGTTCGACGAAGCAACCTGGCGGCGCAGGGTCGTCGATCGCACCCGCTTCATCGTCGAGGTCGACGGAGCAGTCGCCGGGACGGTCAGCGGCGGCGATGGCGAGGTCCATGGCGCGGCGGCGATGACCGCCATGTGGGTCGAACCTCGCTACCGGCGACAGGGGGTCGGCGAGGTGCTGGTCAAAACGGCCCTGGAGTGGGCGAGGGCCAAAGGCTACAGCCGGATGTTTCTGTGGGTCACCGACATCAACGCCAGTGCGGAGCACCTGTACTTGCGGCTCGGATTTGTCCGTACAGGCGCGAGCCAGGAGGTCCGGCCCGGCGAGCTCGAGCACGAGATGTCAAGGTCGCTTCAACCACCCTCGATGAACCGCGTGACGATGGGGTAGACGTAGTCCGTTTTCTGGCCGGCGCTGCCGGGGTCGATGAGATCGTGGGTCAGGCCGTCGGAGGCCGCGAACTCGAACGTATCCACACTGGCGCCGTGCCCCCGCCACGAGTCGACGAGGTGGTACGTGAAGCGGTTATCGAGGCGCGGCTCCGCCGCGTTGGTGATCACGGCGATCGACCTCGCCTTGGGCGCGGACCGGTGTGCCGACCTCACCAGCAGCAGACCGCAGTCGAACAGCGCCGCGTAAGCGTGGGTGGCGAATCGCGGATAGCCGTACGGCGGGCCGAGCTGGTCCTTCAGCTGGTTGTTCCACCACACATAGAAGTTGGGGAGCAGCGTGGCGAGCTTGCTCATCATTCCGAGAACCGGGCCCGGGATCGGTTTGAGGCCGAGCATCGGCGCGATCAGCACAGCGCGTTCGATTCCGTCACGCGTCTGCGCGAGGTAGCCGGTGAGGATTCCACCCAGGGAAAGGCCCGCGATGGTGAGGCGCTCGCCCAACCCCGCACCTGCGATCGCGGCGCGGTTCGCCAACGCGATCAGGTGATCGGCGCGCAGCTCCGCGATCGAAGTGTTCAGCCGGTCGGTGTATCCGTGGCGCGGGTAGCGCGGGATGAGGACGTTCCATCCCCGCTCGTGGAACTGGCGGCCGAGCGCATCGAACTGCTGCGGGCAGTTGGTAAAGCCATGGAGGAGGACCAGCGAGCGCTCGACGCGCCTGCCGTGCGTGTAGAGCCGGGTACAGCAGAGCGGGTTGACGTTGGGGCCGTCCAGGTCACGCAGCGTCCCGGCGATCCGCATCCCTTCCGAGTAGAGGTCGTCACTCATCCCATGTAAGGATTGATGGAATGGATTTTGAACTGACGTCCGAGCAGCAGGCAATCCGGGACACGTGCCGCGACTTCGCCCGCGAGGTCATCGCCCCGGCGGCGGAAGACCTCGACCGCAACCACAAGTTCGGTTACGACATCGTCCGCCAGATGGGTGAGCTCGGGCTGTTCGGGCTCCCGTTTGCCGAAGAGGCGGGCGGCGCGGGCGCGGATTTCCTGTCCCTGTGCCTTGGGATCGAGGAGATCTCGCGCGCCGATGCCGGGGTCGGCATCACGCTCGAGGCTGCGGTCTGCCTCGGGTCGTCGCCGATCTATGAGTTCGGGACCAAGGAGCAGAAGGAGCGGTGGCTGCCCGACCTCGTTAGCGGACGCAAGCTGTGGTCGTTCGGGCTGACCGAGCCGGAGGCCGGATCCGACGCGGGCGCGACGAAGACGCGCGCCGAGCTGCGGGACGGCAAGTGGGTGATCAACGGCGCGAAGCAGTTCATCACGAATTGCGGTACGGATATCTCGGCCGGGGTCACGATCACGGCGGTCACGGGTCGCAACGGCGCCGGGCCTGAAATCTCCGCGATCATGGTGCCCACGGGCACTCCGGGGTATCACGTCCTCGAGTCGTATCGAAAGCTGGGATGGCACTCGTCGGACACGCATCCGTTGAGCTTCGAGGATTGCGAGGTGCCGGCCGAGAACCTGTTGGGGGAGCGAGGCGGCGGCTACCGGCAGTTCCTGCACACGCTGACGGGAGGTCGGATCGCGATCGCCGCGCTGTCGGTGGGGGTGGCCCAGGCGTGCCTCGACGCGGCGCTCGCTTATGCGAAGGAGCGGCGGTCCTTCGGGGAGCCGATCTCGAAGCACCAGGCGATCCAGTTCAAGCTCGCGGACATGGCGATGGAGACGGAGGTCGCGCGGACGATCGTGTATCGGGCCGCGGTCGCGTATGGGAGGGAGGGGGCGGAGACGACGGACGAGGTGAGGATGCTCGCCGCGATGTCGAAGCTTTATGCCTCGGAGGCGTCGAAGAGGGCGGCGGACAACGCGGTCCAGATCCACGGAGGGTACGGGTTCATGGAGGACTACCCCGTGGCGAGGTACTGGCGGGACGTGAAGGTGAACGAGATCGGCGAGGGGACCTCAGAGGTCCAGCGGATACTGATCGCCCGCCTCCTCGGCGCGTAGACCGTTTTTGCGCCAAACGGGCCCAAGGCAGGCGGCTGATACACGCTTTTGGCGCGAAACGAGCCTGACCCGCTAGCGGTAAACGCCGTTGTGGCCCAGGCTGTGTGCCCCTACGTTCGGGAAGTACGTCAGGCCGTGGTCCTCCGCCCCGACCGGAATCTTCGCGATCACCTTGCCCGTCGTCGTGTCGAACACGTACACCGTCGCGTTGTACCGACCCGACGCCCACAGCCGCGTCCCGTCGGGGTTGAGCTGCAGCATGTCCGGGCTGCCCCCACCTGGAATCTTCCACTTGGCGATCACGGTCCGCGAGGCGAAGTCGATCACCGAGATCGAGCCCTCGAGGCGGTTCGACACATAGAGGGACTTGGTGTCCCGCGAGACCTGCAGGCCGTGCGCGCCCTTTCCGGTCGGGATGAACTTGATCTCCTTCATCGCAATCGGGTCGACCACCGACACGCCCATGCGGCCCTGGTTGGTCACGTAGAAAACCGTGCCGTCGGGCGACAGCTTCACGTCGATGGGGAGGCCGCCCACGGTCACGTAGCCGGCAAGCTGCATCTTGTTCACGTCGACTTTCGCCACGATGCCCGAATACTCGGTGGAGATCATGAAGTAGCTACCGTCGGCGCTGAAATCGAGGTGATCGGCGCCGGGCCACGGGATCCCCACCGACTTCAAGAGCTTCCAACCGTGGCGCCAGTCTCGAAACTCCACGCGCTGCTGGCGCTCCACCACGTTGATCGCCTTCGTGCCGTCCGGGGTGAAGTACAGGTTGTAGGGATAGGGAATCGAAATCGTGCTCGCCGGCTTGCCGGTGTGGATGTTGATGACCGTCAGGCTGCTCGACCCCTCGTTGTCCACGTACAGCGCGCCCATATCCCACGCAGGCGCGATGTGGTGCGGAATCCTGCCAACCCGGAAGTGGTCGATGACCTTATAGGTGTTGGGGTCGATGACATCGACGGTTCCGGCCCCGCTGTTAGGGACGTAAACGCGCTGCGGAATCTCGCACAGCGGGCATGGGACCGTCCCCGAGAGGTCGTTGGCATAGACGTTGAACACGGGATTGGGCAGGCTCGTCGGCTGGATATCGGGCGGTGCCAGCAGGCGCGCAGGTTGGGTGTCCGCCGCCGGTGGGTTTTCGGTGATTGTCACGGGTGGGGCGGTCCATACAACTGCGCCGACCACGATGGCCGGGCTGACGATGACCACGATGAATATCGAAGCGAAGAAAATCCGAATGGCGCGGGAGTGCAGGACCCGAGCCGGCGCTGCTAGGCGGCCTTCACTCGTCAGGGAGATCCTCAAGCTTCGGCGTCAGCTCGCACACCCAGCGGCCGTCGTCCAGCCGGCGGATGAAGCGGGAATAGCCCTGGTTGCGAGCGACATTCAGGAACTGCTCCTGCGTGATGAGCGTGCGCAGCCTCGCCAGGTCCGCATAGGTGTTATCGCGCATGATCCCCCCGACGACCCCCGCAAGTTCGCGCCACTGGCCCTCGGAGAGCGGCTCGCCGTAGCCGGCGATCGTGACCAGGAGGGCGGCGGTGGCTCCGGTGATGGTGTCGGGCAGGATCTTTTCGCCCTTCGCGCGCGAGATGATCTCGCGCCCCGTGCTGATGATGTCCGCGATGCGGTCCCGCCGCACCCCGATGATGTCGCGGCCGCTCCCCACAGTGGTTCCTTCGAGATACCGCGGCCCTGCGTCCATTGCCAAGCCAACTATTCTAAGTAACGCTTCACTTGGACCTCGAACTTGCGCCCGAGCACGCGAGCTTTCGCGACTCCGTTCGGGAGCTGGCGCAGGATGTCGTCCAGCCCCTCGCGGCGGAGGTCGATCGGGACCACCGTTTCCCCGACGAGGCGATCAAGGCCGCCGCCGCCTCCGGGCTCATGGGGGTCCTGGTTCCACGGCAGTACGGGGGCGCCGGCCTGGACGCGCTGGCGTTCGCCATCTGCATCGAGGAGCTGGCGCAGGCCTGCGCGGCGACCGCGGTGATCGTGGACGTGCACACCAGCGTGGGCACCGAACCGATCCTTCTCTTCGGCGACGAGAACCAGAAACGCAAGTGGCTGCCGCGACTTGCGTCGGGCGAGCTGCTGGGGGCATTCGCGCTCACCGAGCCCGGGTCGGGCTCTGACGCCGCTGCGCTCGAGATGACCGCCCGCCGCAACGCAGGGGGCTACGTCCTCAACGGAACAAAGGTCTTCATCACGAACATCGGCCGCGCCGGCCTCTACGTGGTGTTTGCGAGAACAGGTCCGGACGAGAAGGCTGCCGGGATCACCGCGTTCCTGGTCCCCGCGGAAGCGGAGGGCGTCCGGGTTGGCCAGGTCTTCGCCAAGATGGGCCTCCACGGCTCTCCGACGGGCGAGCTCGTCCTGGAGGACGTCAACGTCCCGGAGTCCAACCGTCTCGGTAGTGAGGGCCAGGGATTTACGGTCGCGATGCGCGCCCTCGACTCCGGCCGTATCGGTATCTCGGGTCAGGCGCTCGGCATCGCGCAGGCGGCGGTCGACGAGGCGCGTGAGCTGATGCGCGAGCGCGGCCACGAACAGGGCGACGACTTCTCCCTCGCGGATATGGCGACGCGCGTCGAATCGGCGCGCCTTCTTGCCTATCGGGCCGCCTGGCTGTGCAGCGGGGGCAAGCCCTTCACGCGCGAGGCGTCGATGTCGAAGCTTCACTGCACCGACACCGCGATGCAGGTCGCGCTCGACGCGCTGCAGGTCGCGGGCGAAGAGGGAGCAATCGCCGGCAGCCCATTCGAGCGTCATGTCCGCGACGCCAAAGCGCTGCAGATCTACGAAGGCTCGAATCAGGTGCAGCGGATCGTGATCGCCCGGGAATTGTTGAAGACCGGATAATCAGCCTCAGCTATGGATTTCGAGCTCACCGCCGAGCAGGTCGCGATCCGGGACACGATCCGCGAGCTGGTCCAGGACCGCGTCGCGCCGCGAGCCGCCGAGATCGATCAGAGCGGCGAATATCCCAAGGACATCGAGACCCTGTTTGCCGAGAACGGCATCCTCGGCATCCCATTTCCCGAGGAGTACGGCGGCATCTCCGGCTCGAGCGTCACGATCTGCATGGGTATCGAGGAGATCGCGAAAGCTTGCGCCAGCTCCTCGCTCATTCTCGCCGTGCAGGCCCTCGGCTCGTATCCGATCCTCGTCGCCGGATCCGAGGAGCAGAAGAAGAGGCTGTGCCCTCCTCTCGCGTCGGGCGAGAAGGTCGCGGCATACGCGCTGTCCGAGCCCGGCAGTGGATCGGATGCCGCCGCGATGAATACCCGCGCCAAGAAGCACGGCAACGAGTACGTGCTGAACGGGACCAAGCAGTTCATCACGCACGGCAGCGTCGCGGGTACGCTGGTCGTCTTCGCGGAAACAGAACCGGGTAACGCCCACCGCGGCATCTCGGCCTTCGTCCTCGAGCGCGAAACGAGCCCGTGGACGGTGGCCAAGCTCGAGCGCAAGCTCGGCATCCGCGGTTCGCCGACCGCGCAGATCGTCCTCGAGGACGTTAAGGTGCCGGCCGCGAACCGGCTCGGCGACGAAGGCGCTGGTTTCAAGATCGCGCTGGCGGTGCTCGACCGCTCGCGCCCGGGCATCGGCGCGCAAGCTCTCGGGATCGCCGAGGGCGCCTTCGATTACGCGCTGAACTACGTCAAGGACCGCCAGCAGTTCGGGCAGCCCATCGCGGCCTTCCAGGGAATCCAGTTCATGCTCGCCGACATCGCGACCCAGATCGAAGCCGCGCGTCATCTGGTCTATCGAGCCGCAACGAAGGTCGACACCAAGGCGGCGGACCTCACCAAGGTGGCCGCGATGGCGAAGCTGTTCGCCTCCGATATGGCGATGCGAGTGACGACCGATTGCGTGCAGCTGCTCGGCGGATACGGCTACATCTCCGACTACCCGGTCGAGAGGATGATGAGGGACGCCAAGATCACTCAGATCTACGAGGGCACCAACCAGATCCAGCGCGTCGTGATCGCGCGGGCGCTGCTCCGTTGAGCGCCGAGCCGGAGAGGCCCGCCCCACCACCACCACCGCCTCCGCCACCGCCACCTCCGCCACCTGCGCTCTCGCCTTACTACAGGGCTGGCTATCCGCAGCCATCGATGCCGGCGACCCGCAGCGATGGCGGGGCGACGGTTTCGGCGATCCTCGGCGGCCTCGGCCTCGTGCTGGGCCTCGCCGCCGGCCTGCCGGGACTCGTGCTAGGTCCGATCGCCTATTTCCTGGGCAAGGCCGCGATCGGCCGCATCGACGCCTCGAAGGGAGCGCTCGGTGGTCGCGGCGCGGCATCGGCGGGATGGATCCTCGGCGTGATCGCGACCGCGGTGGGCGCGATCGTCACCCTGGTCTGGTTTGTCATCTATCTGGTGGCAATCTCCGGACCGCCGCCGACCTAGCAGTTGGACCGCATCGGCGACGCGTTCGTCTGGCCGTTCCGCGATCCGGAGTGGACGAAAAAGATCCTGATCATGGGATTGATCCAGCTGATTCCCATCGTCGGCGCGATCACCGGTCTTGGCTGGATGCTGGCTGCGCTCCACAACCTTCGGGCCGGGGAGGAGCGGCTCCCGCCGGCGAACTTCGACCATCTCGGTCGCGGATTCCGCCTGTTCGTCGTCGATCTCGCTTACTACGGCTGCCTGCTGATCATCGGCACCGTGCTTTATGTCCCGGCCACGGTCATCCTCGCGCAGCAGGGCAAGGAGTCTGCCAACCCGCTCCTGGTGGCGATCGGCGTCGGACTTCTCCTGCTTGCTTTCAGCGTGTTCACGATCGGCTCGCTGCTGTTGACTTTCCTGACGCCGTCGATCGTGCTGGCTTTCGACAGCGGCGGCATCGCGGGCGGGCTGCGCATCAAAGACGTGGTTCGCACGGCACGCATTTCGCTGACCAACACGCTCGTCGCCGGGCTTATGCTGATCGCCGCCGGCCTGGTCGGGCAGCTCGGATCGATCGCGTGCTTCATCGGCGTCGTCTTCACCTTGGCCTACGCGTTTGCCATGCAGGCATGGATCATCCGCAGCTTCGAGCTCGGGACCGCGGCGCCCGCCCAATTACTGACCGGCACACCAAAAACCTGAGGGAGGAGAGGGGATGTCTGACTTGCCGCCGCCACCGCCGAGCGGGGGTAGCGAGCGCCCGCCACCTCCGCCGCCTCCACCTCCAGGTGGCGGATACAGGCCGCCGCCGCCGCCTCCGGGCGGACTCAATCCGCCACCGCCGCCGCCAGGTGGTGGTTACGTCCCGCCTCCCCCTGGCGGTGGATTCGTCCCGCCGCCGCCCCCCGGCGGCGGTTACGTGCCCCCGCCGCCCACCGGCTACATGCCGGGCACGTACGCCGGAGCCGGATACGCCGCGCAGCGCACCGATGGGCTGGCCATTGCGTCGCTGGTCATCGGGATCGTCTCGATCGTCTGTTCCATCGTTTGCCTGGGTGTCATCCTCGGACCGACCGCCGCGATCATGGGTTTCATAGCGCGGCAGCGGATCGCGACCAGCGGCGGGGCCCTGGGCGGCGGAGCGCTCGCCATCGTCGGGCTGATCCTTGGCATCGTTGGATTCCTGGCCAGCGTCGGCGCCTTTTTTGCCTTCGCCTTATCCGGAGCATTCAACAGCACGACGACGTAACCTTCGATCCGCCCGCGGCGTTGTTAGAATCCCGGTGCTCATGTTCCGGGCCAGGCCAAGAAGGGCCAGGCGATCCCGCTACCGCGTCTCCCACCGCCTGACCAGGTCGGTCCCTGCGGCGATCATCGCTGTCTTGCTCCTGGGCATCGTCACCGCCGCAACCCTGACGTACCAGCGCTTCGACGATTTCATGAACGCGACAACGGGCCACCACATCACAATCGGCGAGATCGCGCAGGTCGTCGAACCGTCTCCGGGGACCATCGCCTACAAGCTGAAGCACGGCCAGCGCGTCAATGTGCTCTTGCTGGGACGCGGCGGTTATGAGAACGACGCTCCCTACCTGACCGACTCGATCATGGCTGTGAGCATCGACCCGGTGACGAACCGCGTGATGATGCTCTCGATCCCCCGAGATCTTGTCGTGCATATGAATCTCCAGAGCAATTCGAACAGCATCTGGACGAACAAGATCAACGCGGCCTACGAGGTGCCGTACACGAGCATCATCTGCTGCGTCGCCAAGCAGTACACGGGCGTCAATGGCGGCGGGTACGCCGCCGAGCACGAGGTGGGCAAGATCACGGGACTGACCTTCGACCGCTACATGGCCATCGACTTCAAGGCGTTCCGCGACATGGTCAACGCGCTTGGCGGTGTCGACGTCTGCCTCACCACGAACCTGGACGACAACTCATATCCGGACTACAAGAACGGTTACCATCCAATTCACTTCAAGGCCGGCTGCCAGCATCTGAACGGTGAGCAAGCCCTGGAGGTTGCCCGATCGCGTCATGCGATCCAGCCCGCCCAATCGTCTGACTTCGGGCGCGCCAAGCGGCAGCAGGACATCATGCAGGCCATCAAGAAGAAGGCGACGACCGTGAACGGATTCGCCCAGGCTCCGCAACTGCTGAGCGCGCTGCAGAAGAACATCAACACCGATATGTCGATCTCGGACATGAAGGCGATCTACGACTGGGGCAAGAACCTGCCCGACAGCTCGATCATCCGGATCGCTTTGACCGCGCCCTCGGCATCGGCCTCAGGCAACCTGCTCGACGGCGGCAATTGCGGTATGGGGGCCGTCTCCCAGCTGTGCGCCGACGACCCGACCTTCCGCATGATTCGCAAGTACGTCGCCTCGATCTTCATCGACCCCAGCACCCTGGCCGAGAAAGCGCCGGTCCAGTTCGCGAACGGGTCGACGAACTTCGCCGGACTCGACGGTCGGGTGACCACCATGCTGGATCCGATGGGGCTGCAGCTCAACGATCCCGTGAGCCACAAGGCCTCGTCTCAGACGGTCATTCTCGATTACTCCGGCGGCAAGTTCCCGCTGACCACCAGGTGGCTGCAGGGATTCTTCGGAGGCACCGTCGTCGCCGCGACCCCGACCAGCCCCGTCCCCGCGCGCGGCCAGCAGACCTACGGAGTCGTCGTGGTGCTCGGACACGACTTCGCTCTACGCTGGCTCGGCGAGTAACCCAAGCACCGACCCAGACCTTCTCGAGAAGTTCCGCTCCGGCGACGTCAGAGCGCTGGCTCGAGCGATCAGCCTCGTCGAGCGGCGAGACGATTCGGTGCGCGAGCTCGAGCAGGCGCTGCGCCCTGACGCGAAAACCCCTGGCGTCGCCGGCTTCACGGGAGCGCCGGGCACCGGCAAGTCCACCCTGGTCGACGCGGTCGTATCCCTGCTTCGCAAGAAGCAGTCGTCGGTCGCGGTGCTCGCGACCGATCCCAACTCGCCGTTTACCGGCGGGGCGATCCTCGGCGACCGGATCCGCATGCAGCGCCACGCCCTCGACCCCAAGGTGTTCATCCGGAGCATGGGCGCGCGGGGTCACCTGGGCGGGCTGTCCCTCGCGACGCGCGAGGCGATCCGGCTGCTTGGCGCCTTTGGCTTTGACGAGGTGATCCTGGAAACGGTGGGCGTCGGCCAGTCGGAGCTCGAGGTCGCGGCGGTCGCGGACACCACTGTCGTCGTGCTGACCCCAAACCTCGGCGACAGCGTGCAGATGATCAAGGCGGGGATCCTCGAGATCGCAGACATCTTCGTCGTCAACAAAGCCGACATCGACGGCTACACCCGCGTGATGGCCGAGCTCCGAGCCATGCTGAGCCTGGCCCCCAAAGCCGAGTGGAAGCCGCCGATCCTCGCCACGGTCGCGAGTCGCCAGGAAGGCGTCGAGCAGCTGTGGGAGGCGGTCCTGGCGCACCGCCGGCATCTGGAGAAGACCGGCAAGGCGCAGGCGCTGGCCGAGCAGCGCCTGCGCGACGAGACCGCGGAGGTCGCGGCCGAGCTGGCGCGCCGCCGGGCCCGGGAGGCGCTCGAGGACGATCCCGAGCTGGCCAAGCGATTGTTCGATGACCGCACTCCGTACCGAACGGCAGAGGAGATTCTCGACCGAAAGCGATAATCGACTAGATGAAAGTCCGCGCCCGAGACGCCAAAGACGTCTGGAAGGAAGCGTTCGAAGCCAGTCCCACACGTGACGACGGGATCGAGACCTCGACCATCTCGGGCATTCCGCTCCAGCCCCTCTATACGTCCGAGGATCGGCCGCGCCGCGAAGAGGAGGTGCCCGGTGAATACCCGTATACCCGCGGCATTCACCCCAGCGGGTATCGCGGCCGGCTGTGGACGATGCGCCAGTTTTCGGGTTTCGCCACCGCGGAGGAGACGAACCGGCGCTACAAGTACCTCCTCGCCAACGGCCAGACCGGACTTTCGGTCGCGTTCGACATGCCCACCCTGATGGGCCAGGACTCGGACGCGCCGACGAGTCGTGGCGAGGTCGGCCATTGCGGGGTGGCGATCGACTCGCTCGCCGATATGGAGACCCTCTTCGACGGCATCCCGCTCGGCGATATCACGACCTCCATGACCATCAACTCGCCCGCCGCGATCCTGCTCTGCATGTACATCGCGGTCGCCGAGAAGCAGGGCGTGCCGGCCTCCCGGCTCGGCGGCACGCTGCAGAACGACATCCTCAAGGAGTTCATCGCCCAGAAGGAGTTCATCTTTCCGCCGGCTCCGTCGATGCGCCTGGTCGTCGACTCGATCGAATACTGCGCGAAAGAGGTGCCGAAGTGGAACACGATCTCCATCTCCGGCTACCACATCCGCGAGGCCGGCTCGACCGCGGCCCAGGAGCTCGCCTTCACGCTCGCGGACGGCATGGCTTATGTCGACGCCTGCCTCGAGCGCGGCATGCACATCGACGACTTCGCTTCGCGCCTGTCTTTCTTCTTCGACGCGCACATCGACTTCTTCGAGGAGATCGCGAAGTTCCGCGCCGCACGGCGGATCTGGGCGCGCTGGATGCGGGAGCGATACGGCGCGCAGCAGGAGCGATCGTGGAAGCTGCGCTTCCACACGCAGACCGCAGGAGTGTCGCTCACCGCGCAGCAGCCGGAGCTGAACATCGCCCGGACAGCGGTCGAAGCGCTGGCCGCGGTTTTGGGCGGCACGCAGTCGCTTCACACCAACGCGATGGACGAGGTGCTCGCGCTGCCGACCGATAGGGCCGCGCGGATAGCGCTGAGGACGCAGCAGCTGCTCGCTTACGAGACGGGCGCCGCGAACACGATCGACCCGCTCGGCGGCAGCTATTTCGTCGAGGCGCTGACAGACGAGATGGAACGCCAGGCTGAGGCTTACTTCAAGCGCATCGACGAGATCGGTGGCGTCATCCCCGCGATCGAGGTCGGTTTCTTCCAGAAAGAGATCGCCGACGCGGCGTTTCGCTACCAGAAGGAGCTCGAGCAAAAGCGCCGGATCGTGGTCGGCGTGAACGACTTCAAGGTCGACGAAGAGGAGCCGATCGACATCCTCCGCATCGACCCCCGGCTCGAGTCCGAGCAAGCGGAGCGCATCCGCAACGTGCGCCAGAAGCGCGACCAGGCCAGGTGCGCGAAAGCTCTAAGCCGGCTTGGCAAGGCCGCCGCGGGCACCGACAACCTGATGCCGTACATCCTGGACGCCGTGCGCGCCTATGCAACGGAAGGCGAGATCATGCAGGCCATGGTCGAAGTCTTCGGCACCTACACCGAGACCGCGGTCGTCTGATGTCTCCAACCGCGGTGCGTCCCGTCCGGATCATCGTCGCGAAGGTGGGTCTGGATGGCCACGATCGCGGCGTGAAGGTGGTCGCTCGAGCCCTGCGCGACGCGGGCTACGAGGTGATCTACACCGGTCTGCGCCAGACGCCGGAGATGGTCGTCGACGCGGCGCTGCAGGAGGATGCGCAGGTCATCGGTCTCTCCATCCACTCGGGCGCACACATGACGCTCTTCCCGGCGGTGGTCGACGAGCTGAAGCGGAGGAAGGCGACCGACATCATCGTCTTCGGCGGCGGCATCATCCCGGACGACGACATCGCCGCGCTGAAGAAGAAGGGCGTGGAGAAGATATTCACCCCGGGCACGCCGCTGCAGGACATCGTGGAGTGGCTGCGCAAGCGATTTCCCGAGTCCTCTACCAAGTAGTCGCGACATCGAATAACATCCGCGCATATTGAGCGAGCCTCCCGGCCAGATGCCGCCGCCGCCGCCTGACGAACCGCCGCCCAGCGGTCCGCCCCCTGGCGGCCCTCCACCCGGCGGTCCTCCGACCGGCGGCCCTCCACCACCCGGCGGTCCTCCGCCCGGAGGCGCGCCTCCCCCGCCGCCGATTCAGCCCTACCAACCCGCCCAGCCCGGTTATGGCCAGCCCTACCCGTACGCAGGGGCCCCGCGTCCCGAAGCCCCCAACGCGATGATCGCGATGGTGCTCGGCATCGTGGCCGTGGTCCTGTCCGTGGTGGGGTGCGATTGCTGGTTCATCGAGATCATTGCGATTCCCCTGGGAATCGTGGCCATCGTGCTCGCCGTCGGCGCGCGGAACCGCGTCAACGCGAGCCAGGGATCCCTCGGCGGAAGCGGCAAGGCGCTGGCCGGGATCATCACGGGCGGGGTTGCGGTCGCCGTGGGGGTGCTCGCGGTGGTCATCGGCCTGGCCTTCGCCGGGTTGAGCGGATCGGGCATCCTGAACAACCTGATCTCGACCCCGACTCCGACCTAGCGGCCCTAGCCCGTGGTCACCACGGTTCCCGCGAGCTTGTCGTGGAGTCCCTGCTTCTGGGGATCCCAGAACATCCACAGCCAGGCGATCGCGCCAAAGATGCACAGGGTGAAGCTCACCTCGAGCCACCAGAGGAATCCACGCAGGACCGCCCTTCCGAGGCTCGGAAACTGGCCTGTCGTCCGGTCGCGGACGCGGAAGCCGAAGACCATCATCCCGATCGTCTGCCCTCGCGAGCTCCAGAAGTAGCCGAGGTACGCGAGCGCGACGACCAGGTCGACGAGCCCGGAGACGGCGTGGCTCCCTTGCGTCACCCCTTCGACCGCCCCGAACAGGGCGCCCACGATGACCACGTCGATGAGCCCGCCGACGACGCGCAGGCCTGGACTCGCGTACACCGCTTGCGGTGACACCGGGTTGGGGTTCACCAAGGTTGGCGTATCATAGGCGGGCCTCTCCACCAGAGGCGCTGCCATGGTCGGCAGAGCCGATTAAGGACTTACTGATTGCAACTCAAAGCCTCGCCCCGCCAACCGCTCGGCAAACGCTCGCGCCGCATGCTGCGCGAGGGCAAGCTGCCGGCCATCGTTTATGGCCACAACACAGAGGCGACGCCGATCACTCTCGACCGGCTCGAGTTCCAGAAAGTCTTCATCAAGTCAGGCCGCACCCATCTGGTCGACCTCGTCCTGGACGGCGACCGGACCGAGAAAGTTCTGGTCCGCGAGATTCAGACCCATCCCCGGCGCCTGGGGCCGATTCACGTCGACTTCTATCAGGTCAACCTCGAGGAGAAGATCCAGGTCGAGGTGCCAGTCCACCTCACCGGTGAGTCGGCGCCCGTCAAGCGCGGCGACGCGGACATCCTGCAGCCGCTGCACACCATCCGCGTCGAGTGCCTGCCGTCCGATATCCCGGCGTCGTTCGAGGTCGACATCACACCCCTCGAAGAGATCGAGATGGAGCTTCGTGTTTCAGACATCCCGGTGCCGAAGAACGTGACCCTCCTCGAGGACGCTGACGAGCTGGTCGTCAAGATCGTGCACAAGCGCGAGCTCAAGGTCGAAGAGGAGATCCCCGCCGCCGAGGCGGCCGTGCCGGCGGAGGGCGAGGCCGTGGCCGAGGGCGAGGCTCCCGCCGCCGAGGAAGCCGAGACAGAGGAATGACGCTGGCCTCCATCGGAGGCTGGTCCGTTCCGGTTCCTGACTACATCTACTACCCGGCCGTCGTCGTCATCGCCGTGGCCGCGACGTACGTCGTCGCGCGCGTCGTCGCGAGGTTTGTCAGCGAGAAGCTGCGCGAGCGCCAGATGCGCGCAGACATGGTCGTCGTCACACGCCGCGCCGTCACCGCCCTGGTCATCGTCGTCGGCATCTTCCTGGCTCTTGGCTGGGCGGCTCAGAACTCGAACGTCACCCTGTTCGGCCTGCTGCTCGCGACAGTCGTGGCTGCGCTCGGGGTGCAGCAGCTGCTGCAGGACTACGTCTCCGGCTACTACATCCTGCTCGAGCGCCACATCAGGATCGGGGATCGCGTCACGTTCGATACCCAATCTGGCACCATCACCGACGTCCGCCTTCGCGTCACGCTGATCAAGAGCGACCAAGGGGACCTCATCGTGGTGCCGAACTCGGAGCTGTTCACGAAGCCGGTGACGGTCCATGGGTCGAGCTCCACGATCGACGCTAGGACAGCGCCCCCAAAGTAATCCGGAACATCGCATCGAGCTCGCGGCTATCGAGCTCGGATTCCTCGGCCAGCAGCTCACGGATCATCTGCGCGGCCAGGTCGACGTGGATGCCGGAGGCGACCTGCGTCGCGAGCGAGCGCAGGTGATAGGTATGGTCGGGACGGTCTGAGGACTCGTCCAGCCGCACCTTGACCTGGTCCAGCTGAACAAACTCCGACCAGCGCTTGACCTCGGCCTCGCCGGTTTCCGGTGCGTCGGA
>WNGI01000745.1_pt1 | contig 25541 bp, 27 predicted proteins | sample 5400621 | NCBI WGS metagenome assembly WNGI01 (sample SAMN13153374, study PRJNA577476) | soil metagenome | isolation source: 20 cm soil or saprolite under Garry oak tree replicate 1 | place: USA:California | collected 2016-06-15 | reverse complement strand
GAGCACGGCGATCCGCTCGTGCCTGAGCGCATCGCGCCCTACCCGACGGCGCACCCGCGCTGTGGCACGGCGTTCCTGCTGTTCGTCGCGGTCGTCGCGATCGCGCTCTTCGCGTTCCTGCCGCGGGTCAACATCCTGGTCGACCTCGTCACGCGGCTGCTCTTGGTCATCCCGGTCGCGTCCATCTCGTATGAGGTGCTGAGGCTCGGCGCCGCGCACGAGCGGCTGCCGGTCATGCGAGCTCTCATCGCCCCGGGCCTGCTGCTGCAGCGCATCACCACGCGGCGGCCTGACGCGCGGATGATCGAGGTCGCGGTCGCGTCGCTCGAGGAGGCGATCGCCGGAGATCGTGAGGCGGAGGCCGCCGCATGACCGACACGCTTACGCCGGGACTGCGGAAACGCCTCAACAAGGTGGAGGAGCGCTACGACGAGCTGGGTCGCTCGATGTCCGATCCCGCCACGACGTCCGACCCCTCGCGCCTTCGGAGCGTCGGGCAGGAGTTTGCCGCTCTCGAACCTGTCGTCGATACGGTGCGCTCGCTCCGCGCCGCGGAGAAGCGGCTTGCCGACGCCCGCGACCTGGTGGACGGCGACGATGCGGATATGCGCGACCTCGCGCGCGAGGAGATCGCGGAAGCGACGGAGCAGGTGACCCAGTTCGGCACGCGCCTGCGCTCGCAGCTCGTCCCGCGCGATCCCCTCGATGAGAAGAACGTGATCATGGAGCTCCGCGCGGGTGAGGGCGGGGAAGAGGCGGCCCTCTTCGCGGGCGATCTCTACAAGATGTACCTGCGTTACGCCGAACGGCACAGGTGGAAGACCGAGGAGCTCTCCGCGAGCCGGTCCGAGAAGGATGGCTTCAAGGAGGTCATCTTCCGCGTCGCCGGAAAGGGCGCGTACTCAAAGCTCAAGTTCGAATCGGGCGTGCATCGCGTGCAGCGGGTCCCGGCGACCGAGGCGCAGGGCCGCATCCACACATCGACCGCGACCGTCGCGGTCCTCCCGGAGGCCGAGGAGACCGACCTCGTGATCAACGAAGAAGACCTCAAGATCGATGTGTATCGCGCCGGCGGCAAGGGCGGTCAGGGTGTGAACACCACCGACTCCGCGGTGCGGATCACGCACCTTCCCACGGGCGAGGTCGTGACCTGCCAGGACGAGCGCAGCCAGCTCAAGAACAAGGCCAAGGCGATGGCCGTGCTTCGCGCGCGCCTGCTGGCGCGCGCCCAGGAGGAGCGCGAGGCTGTGGAGTCCACGGCCCGGCGGGCGCAGATCGGCCGGGGCGAGCGCGCCGAGAAGATGCGCACCTACAACTATCCGCAGGACCGGATCACCGACCGGCGCCTGGGCTACAACATTTCGAACATCGAGCGCCGCATGGACGGCGATATCGACGACCTCATCGACGCGCTCGCGGCTCAGGACGAGGCGGAGCGCCTCTCGAGCCTCGAGGAGGACGGCGACTGACCGACGTCGCGATCCGCGGCGGGACCGTCGTCACGCCGGATGGCGAGCGGCGCGCCGACGTCGCGATCGCGAGCGGTCGTATCGCGTCCATCGGAGAGGTCGGGCCAGCGGGTCGCGAGATCGACGCGCAGGGAAAGCTCCTGTTGCCCGGATGCGTCGACCTGCACACCCACCTGGCCTCGACGCCGGCGTGGCGGCCGCTTGACGACTTCGAGCACGGCACCCGCGCGGCGGTGGCGGGCGGCGTCACGACGGTCGTATCGATGGTCTACCAGGAGAACGGTTCGCTTCGAGCCGGCATCGAGCGCGGGATCCGCGATGCGGCGCGCTCGATCGCGGACTTCGCGTTCCACGTCGTCGTGACCGATCCAACGCCGAGCGCGCGCGCCGAGATACCCGGTCTCGTGCGCGATGGGCACGCCGGGCTCAAGGTGTTCATGGTCGCGCCGCGCTTTGCGGAGCGGACCGCCGACTACCTCGTCCTCTATCGCGTGGCCGCCGAGGCCGGGGCGCTCGTCGCCGTCCACGCCGAGGACCACGCGCTCATCGCCAAGCGCACGGCCGAGCTGCATGCCGCCGGGCGGGTCGGAGTCGAATGGTTTCCTGACAGCCGTCCGCCGGAGGCGGAGGAGATCGCCGTCCGTCGGGCGGTCGCCCACGCGCGCGAGACCGGAGCGGCGATCTATCTCGTGCATCTTTCGTCGCGCGGAGCCCTCGCGGCGCTGCGCGAGGCTGACGATCGCGTCCATGGCGAGACGCGGCCCCTCTACCTCTATCTGACGCGCGAGCAGTTTCGCCGTCCCGACGGCGCGCTCTGGGTCGGGCAGCCGCCGCTGCGCGAGGCCGAGGACGTCGCGGCGGTGTGGGCGGCGCTCGCCGACGGGACGCTCGACACGGTGGGCACCGACCACATCCCGCGCCTGCGCGCCGAGAAGCTGACGCCGGGCCTCCCGTTCGACCGCATCCCACCGGGAGTCTCGAACCTCGAGACGCTCCTTCCGATGCTGTACTCGGAGGGCGTCGCGAAGGGCCGCCTCACGCTCGCGCGCGTCGTCGAGGTCCTCGCCGCCGCGCCGGCCCGGATCGCGGGGATGTACCCGCGCAAGGGCGTTCTCGCCGAAGGCTCGGACGCCGACGTCGTGGTGTTCGATCCGAACGCACGGCGCGTGGTCCGCGCCGCCGAGCTGCACTCGGCATGCGACTACGACCCGTACGAGGGATGGGACGTGACCGGCTGGCCGGAGGTCGTCCTCTCGCGGGGCGAGGTCGTGTCCGAGCGTGGGACCGTCGTGGGCCGGCCGGGACGCGGCCGGCTCGTGCCGCGAGCACCATACGCGGCGTGAGCGATCCGGAGCCGACCCGCGTCGAGCAGGTCACCAAGCTCCTGAACCTGATCAGCGGGTACCACGTGACCCACCTCCTCGAGATCGCGCGCGAGCTCGGGGTATGGGAGCTCATCACGGCGGAGCCCGGCGTGACCGCGAGTGAGCTCGCGCGGCGCCTCAAGACCGAACCGTTCTACATGGACGTCCTCTGCCGTACCGCGTACGCGTTCGATCTGCTCGCGCGTGAGCGCGCAGGCTGGCGCATGGCGCCGCATTTCGACGAGATCCTCGGGAAGCCGGACGGGACCTTCTATCTCGGCCGCGCCGCGCAGGTGCACATGCAGGTCGGGCGGGATTACCCGGATATGCCGCGCCGCTTCCGCGACGGCTCCATCTTCCCGTTCCAGGACCACGATGCCGCTTTCATCGAGGCCGTCGCCGCGTCGCTGAAGACGCTCCCGCGCATCCTCACCGACGTCGTGCTGCCCAAGCTGCCGAAGCTCGAACGCCGCTTCGTCGACGGCGCCCGGGTCCTGGACGTCGGCTGCGGCGCCGGCTGGGCGCTCGTTCACCTGGCGGAGCGATTCCCGAAAACGAAATGCGTTGGTGTCGACATCGAGCCTCGATCAATCGAGCTCGCGAACGAGCTCATCCGCTCACGCGGGCTCGCACATCGCTGCGCGGCGCGGGTCATGGGCGCGGAAGGCCTTGCAGAGGAAGGCGCGTACGACATCGCGACGAGCTTCCTGGTCGTCCACGAGATCCCGCCCGTGGTGAAAGAGGATGCCTTCCGCGGCGTCGCGCGATGTCTTGTTCCCGGTGGGAGCTTCGTCATCTTCGACGAGACGTATCCCGAAACAGATGCGGAGCTCCGGATGATGCCGACCCGGTTCGCCGCGCTCGCGCAATGGTTCGAGCTCACCTGGGGCAACCGCGTGAACACCCGCACGGAGGTCGAGGCGCTCTGCGCCCAGGCGGGCCTGCGCATCGCCGACGAGACGAGATACTCGAGGTTTGCGATCATCGTTGCGGAGAAGAAGTGATGACCGAAAGACTCAGGTACGACGAGGACAAGGCCTTCTGGCTGGCCGACGACGCGGCGACGATCGCGCGGATCGTGCGGACCGTCCCGCCGGATCGCCTGCGCGCGACGAAGTTCGATCAGTGGACGGCGGTCGAGATCATTGGGCACATCGCCGACGCGGCCGAAATCTTCGCCGACCGCGTGCAGCGCTGCGTCGACCAGGAGAGACCGGAGGTCGCGTCGTACGACCAGGATGCGGTCGCGGCCGAGCGCCGGAACAACGAGCGTGAGCCCATGGAGCTCTCGCGGCGGCTTTCGGCGGCGCATTCCCGCATCGTCCAGCTGCTCCAGCGGCCCGGGGTCGCTGCGCGACCCGCCGTCCACAGCGCGTGGGGCGACGTCGACGCCGGCCACTTCGGCGCCTATCAAGCGGACCACTCGCACGGGCACACGAGCGAGCTCTCGGTCGCGTTCCCGCCGACCGCCTAGCCGACCCTCCGGAACTTAAGTCCTAGTCATGGCGTAATACATCGGTGCCTTCCCTGCGGGAGCAGGCGCTCGCGCCGCTCTCGCGCGCTGATGCCGAACGGCTTCTCCCGGTTCTCTCCAGCGGACGGCAGACGCTGGAGCGGCGGATCCTGCGCGCGCGTTGCCTGAAGTACTTCGAGTCCTTCGACCTTGCCTGGGCCGAGCTCAACGAGGCGCTGCCGCAGATCAAGGATCCGCTCCTCGAAGCTCGAGTGGCCGTGGACCTTCTCCACCTTTCTTATTACCTCGTCCGCAGGCCGGACTCGGCGCGCCTCGAACAGATCGCAACGCGCAACGCGGCGACGGACCCCTTCATCCTCGCGGAGATGCACCTGGGCGCGTCGATCGTGCTCACATCACAGAACGAGATCAGCGCGGCGCTCAAGCGGGCGCGCAGCTGCGAGGACGCCCTGCTTGGAGCGCCGAAGGGAAGGTCGCGCGATCTGGTCGCGACGCGCGTGCAGCGCCAGCTCGCGCACCTCCTCTCGCACTCCGGGGACTACGTCGATGCCGCCACGGCCGCCGACGCCACGATGCGCAACGCCTCACGCGTGAACGATCCGTGGGAGGCGGCTTGGGCGACCTACACCGGCGGGTTCGTCGACTGGACCGCGGGGCGGATCGATCGGGCTGTGGATCAATTCACGAAGGCCGAGGCCGGCCTGCGCGCCGTCGGCTCGTCGGTCTGGCGGTACACGTGCCTTTGCCTCGCTCGAGCGCGGATGGAGCGAGGCGAGATCGCCGACGGTGATCGGCTCGCGCGGCAGAGTGCCACCGGCGCGGCGGAAGATCACGCGCATCTCGCGCTGCTGCGGGGAGAGACTGATGTCGCCGACCGGATCCTCACCCGTTCGCCGACCGGCTATCCGGAGGACGAGCAGTTCCGCAACAACGTGCGCGCGATCGTCCGGGCGCAGAAGGGCGATCCGCGTGGCGGCGTGCGGATGCTCGACGAGGCCGCGAACGAATACGAAGCGCAGGGCATGGCGCATTGGGCGCTCGGCGCGGCGGTGCACGCCGCCTATTGGCGGGAGACCCTCGTCCGCGGCGGCGGCGCGTCCCGCGCGCCCGGCCTCGTGCGCGACATCGGCGCTCGTGGCGGCGAGGGCTTCGCGTACTACCTGCCCGAGGTCGCCTCGTGGCTGGGCCGCGCGGCCGAGCGCGATCCGGCGGCGCGCGAGCTGGCCCGGAAGATCCGCGCCCGCGCGGAAGCGGTGCTGCGGCGCGCGAAGACCGACAGCGCCGCATCGGTCGGCTCATCCGCGCTCGATGAGGCGACGTTCTATCTGCGGACCGTCGGTCTCACGTGGCGGGAGCTCGGGATCCTGCGCGAGATGGAGCTGCTCTCGCGGGAGGGCAAGCGCCTCGACCGGGCCTCGCTGGCCGAGCGCCTTGGCGTCTCGCCGAACACGCTCCGCGTTCATCTCACGCGGATACGCGCGAAGCTCGACGTGGGCGATCGCCGCGGGGACGAGGTCCTGCTCTCCGCGGCGCTCACGCAGCGTCCCGTCGCATGAAGCCGGGACCCGTATGGCTGATCAGCGGGGTGCCCGGAGCGGGGAAGACGACCGTCGCGCGGGCTCTGTGCGCACGTTTCCCGCGCGCCGTCCACATTCCGGTGGACGATCTCAGAGGTTTCGTCATCAGCGGCCGCGGGAATCCCCTCGTTCCGATGACGGCCGAGACGAAGCTGCAGTTCCGGCTCTCCTGGGAAATGGCCGCGACCATGGCGGCGCGCTACGCCGACGAGGGCTTCGTCGTCGTCATCGACGATGTGGTGCCGCGCTGGGGTCTCGACGTCTACGAGCGGGCTCTCGGTGCCCGCGGATTCAGAAAAGTGCTGCTCGCGCCTTCTCTGGAGATCGCACTCGATCGGAATTCGACCCGGCAGGGCAAACCGTTCGATCCGGCGATCCTCGCGCCGGCAATCAAAAGCCTTCACCCGAGTCTTCTGTCGAGCGGCTCGGGGTGGCTCGTCCTCGATAGCTCGCGCATGACGATCGACGAGACGGTCGCGGCGGTGCTCGACGCAGAGCCGCCGTCTTCCTAATCGAGCGTCACCCGCTCGCGCCAGCTCGGGATCTTCGTCGCGAAACCAAGCCTACGGATCTTCGGCTCGAGGGCGTGCTCCGCCTCGGGATCGCCGTGGACAACGAACACCGTCTTCGGGAATCCTCGATCGCCCGCGCGCTTCCCGGTCGCGAACGTCGCGATCCAATCCAGGAGCTGGGGCTCGTCGGCGTGCGCCGAGAAGCCGTCCAGCGAGCGCACGCGACAGCGGACGTCGCGCATCGCGCCATCGATCGTGACCTGCTTCACGCCGCCCTGAATGTGCGCGCCGAGCGTGCCTTCGCCCTGATAACCGACGAACAGCAGGGTCGCGTTCGGATCGTCGATCAGGTTGCTCAGGTGGTTCAACACCCGCCCGCCGGTGAGCATGCCACTCGACGCGACGATCATGTACGGGCGCGGCGCATCCTTGATCGCGCGCGAGGCCGCCACGTCGTTCGTGAGTATCGCTCCGGGGTAATCGAGCGGATCGTCGTTGCGCGCGAGGTGCGTGCGGATCTCTTCATCGAAACACTCGGGATGCCGGCGGTAGATGTCAGCGGCTCTCGAGGCCATCGGCGAATCGAGGTAGAGCGGCAGCCGCGGGATCCGATCGGCGGCGAGCAGGCGGTCGAGCTCCCACACCAGGTCCTGCGTCCGACCGACCGCGAACGCCGGGACGAGGAGCACCCCGCCCGCGTCGTGGACCGCGTTCACGGTCTCCGCGAGGACCTTCAGAGCGGCGGCCTCGGGCTCGTGCTCGCGCCCGCCGTAGGTCGACTCGAGCAGCACGTAGTCGGCGTCGGAGAGGCGCGTCGGGTCGCGGACGATGGGGGAGCTCCGCCGGCCGAGGTCGCCGGAAAAGACGAGCGTCCGACCAGCGGCGCGGACGACGATGATCGCCGAGCCAAGGATGTGACCCGCGTCGACGAAACGCGCGGTCACGTCTTTGGCCACAGTCACGTCCTCGCTGTAGCGGACCTCCTTGAACAGGCGAAGGGCGGAGCGAACGTCGGCCTCTTCGTACAGCGGCTCGTCGATCTCGGTGATGACCTCCGGGCCGTGCCCGCGAAGCTCGGCCTCGGCGTCTCTGGGGAGGTGATGGTGGTGGCGGTCGCGGCGCAGCGCGCGCTTGGCGGATTCGGTCTGCAGCTTCGCGGCGTCGAGCAGCACGAGGCTGGTGAGCTCCATCGTGGCCGCGGTCGCGTAGATGGAGCCATGAAAGCCGCTCGCCACCAGATGGGGGATGAGGCCGCAGTGGTCGAGGTGGGCGTGGGTGAGCAGGAGCACGTCGATCTCGCGCGGGTCGTACGCGAACGGAAGGCGGTTGCGCACGGTCTCGTTGGGGCTTCCCTGGAACATCCCACAGTCGACGAGCACGCGCGTCTCGCCGGTGTCGAGCAGGAACTGCGATCCCGTCACGGTGGTCGCGCCGCCGAGGAATGCGAGCTCCATGCGCGACCTCACCGCCTTTTCTCCGGGTATTCTGGCCGCTCCGATGTTCGGGCCGCTCCTCAAAGGCGGGCACGTGACCTTGCGTCCGGGCAGGGATGAGGATCCCGCGCATTTCGTGCGCTGGTTCGCCGACATGGAGGTCACGCGCTTCCTCAACCACCGCATGGCGGTCGCGCTGTATCAGGAGCAGGAGTTCCTGAAGAAGATCGGCGAGTCGAAGGACGACGTCTGGTGGATGATCGAGGCGGACGACAAAGCGATCGGCGCTACGGGCATCCACCGCATCAACTGGCTCGATGCGAATGGCACGACCGGCATCGTGATCGGCGAAAAAGATTGCTGGGGTAAGGGCTACGCGACCGAAGCGATGCAGCTGCGAACGCGATATGCCTTCCGCGAACTCAACCTTCACAAGCTTCTGACCGAGGTCGATGCGGAAAACGTCGCCAGCCGCAAGGCCCTTGAACGGAGCGGCTACCGCACCGTCGGCATCCGGCGGGAGCAGAGCTTCCGTGAGGGCAAGTGGAAAGACCGCTGGCTCGGTGAGGTTCTGCGAGAGGACTGGGAGCGGAGCGGCGGCTGAGACCCGCCTGTGACCCTTAGCCCGGACCGCGCTCTGTAGCCTTTTCGACGGTCGGAAGGGTCTTGTGAAGATACTCCTCGTCTTATTGGTCATCGTCGGTGGTGTGGGGGCGTTCCTCTACTTCCCCCGCGGTGAAGCCGGCACGTCCGCGACGAATGCGGCCACGCTCGCGATCCTCAATACCACGATCGACGGATCGCGCGCGGGCGCGGCCTTCGCGCCGGCTCTCGACGGCGAGGTCTATGCGACGGGCGACCTCGTCCGCGCCAACGTCGATGGACGCGCGGTGTTGACGTTCTTCGATGCTTCGTCGCTGTCGGTCGATCCGGGGTCCCAGGTGAGGGTGCTCGCGCTGAACCGGCTGCCGGGCGACGGGATCCAGGCCACGATCGAGCAGACCCTCGGGCGCTCGTGGTCGTCAGTTCAGAAGGTCAAGACGCCCGACTCGAAGTTCGAGATCAGGACACCGAGCACGAGCGCGGTCGTGCGCGGCACGGCGTTCCTGACCCTGGTGCAGCAGCTGCCCACGGGCGGCACGCAGACCACCTATCAGGTCGACGAGGGTACGTTGCAGGTGAGCGCGACCGCCGGCGGTACCGTGACGGTGCCGGCGGGTACGCAGGTGACCATCGCCGAGGGCGCGACGGCGCCCGCGAACGCCACCCCCCTGCCGCCGTCGCCGCGCCTCGAGGTCACGAGCTCGGTGGGCCTCGGATTCCTGGTCGTCGCGCCGACGGGCGCGACCTGCGGTCCCGCCGGCAGCAAGGCCGAGATCTTCGGCTGCGTCTCGACCTCGAGCAAGATCACCATTCGCGATCCGGCACCCGGTCGCTGGGGCATCTTCCTGACGTCGGGTGCCGCGCTCCCCGCTGGGACCGTTACCGTCGAGGGCTTCGTCGGAACCGCACGCAGCGCGCTGCGGGCGATCTCGCGCAATTTCGTCGCGAACGACCTGGTCCGCAGCGGGATCACCGTCGCCAGCGGTCCGCAGCTGGCCCTCTCGCAGTTCGAGGAGCTCACGCTCGTGAACAGCGTGTGCGCGGGGACCGCGCCCGGCCGCATCTTCGCGAGCGGGACCCTCGACACGCGGCTCGAGGCCGTCCGGACCTTCGCCCGCGACAACCGCGGGATGCCGGTCTCGGTGATCTACACGGAGGCCGAGCTCAACCAGTCCGTTGCCGCGAACGCGCCGACGGCGCAGGGCGTGACCTTGAACGACGCGAAGATCACGATCGATGGCGGCGGCATCCACGGAACGGCGAAGGCCGCGACCCAGTTCATCACCGTGAACGCGGCCGCGGACGTGATCGGCGGGCCCGTCGGAGGGAAATTCACGCTTCGCGTGTCGCGGCTCTCGGCGGATCCGCTGCCGCCCGGACTCGTCGACGCGATCCGCGGGATCGCCGACACGAGCACGACGGACATCTCAAGCGGCATTCCGTTCCTGGTAAAGCAGGTCTCCTTCCGTAACGGCTGCTTTTCCGTCAGCGGGGTTACGCCGGACTAACTTCGCGCGCACAATTCGCGCGTGCGGCCGGAGCTCGACACGCTGGTGCGGGACGGAATGACCCGCCACCACGTCCCCGGAGTCGCGATCGGCATCCTGCATGAGGGCGACGAGGACATCGCGGCGTACGGCGTCACGAATCTCGAGCACCCGCTTCCCGTGGACGGCGACACGCTCTTTCAGATCGCGTCGATCACGAAGACGATGACGGCGACGGTCGTCATGCGCCTCGTCGAACGCGGCGCGCTCGATCTCGATGCGCCGGTGCGCCGCTACCTGCCGGAGTTCCGCCTGCGCGATGAGGACGCGGCCACGCGGGTCACGCTCCGCCATCTCGTCACCCATACGGCGGGCTGGCTCGGCGACTGCTTCGCGGATTTCGGCAAGGGCGACGACGCGCTCGCCCGGTACGTCGCGGCGATGGGCGACCTCGAGCAGCTGACGCCGATCGGCGAGGTCTGGCATTACTCGAACTCGAGCTTCGCGGTCCTCGGCCGGCTCATCGAGATCGCCACCGGCAAGACGTACGAAGCCGCGGTCCGGGAGCTTTTGTTCATCCCGCTGGGTATGGCCAGGAGCTGCTTCAACGCCGACGAGGCGATCACGCACCGAGTCGCGATCGGGCACGTGATCGTGGACGAGCAGCCCCGCGTCGCCCGCCCCTGGGCGTTCCCGCGCGCGACGACCCCCGTCGGCGGCGTCGTTTCGAACGTGCGCGAGCTCCTGGCCTACGCCCGGTTCCATCTCGGCGACGGGCGCACGCCCGATGGCGGGCGTCTGCTTTCAGTCGGCTCCCTGGAGCTCATGCGCACGCGTCTGGCGCCGGCCGACAACGACCGCGCCGTGGGTGTCGCGTGGTTCCTCCGCGAGGTCGGCGGAGTCACGATCCAGTACCACGGCGGCGCGGCGATCGGCCAGCAGGGTGTCCTCATGCTCGCGCCCGAGCGTGGCTTTGCCATCGCGGTGCAGACCAATTCCGGGCGGGGCGCGTTGCTGCATGAGGTGATCACCAAGTGGGCGCTCAAGACCTTCCTCGGTGTCGATGAGCGCGAACCCGAGCACGTCCGCATGACCAAGACGCGCCGCGACGAGCTCGTCGCGCGCTACACCGCCGCGCTCGCCGACGTGGAGCTTCGGGCGGGTGGCGACGGCGTGCTCCTCTATCGGTCGACCAGCCACAACGTCCTCGGGGTGAAGCCGCGGCCCAGCGATCCGCCGCCTTCGCCGATCGCATTCACGGACGAGGATCGCTTCGTCTGCCTGGAAGGCCCGCTCAAAGACGTCAAAGGTGAAGTCATTCGCGACGACAGCGGCGCGGTCCGCTGGATCCGCGCCGGCGGCCGCGTCTACCGCCGGGTCGAGGCCTGATGGATCAGTACCTCGCGATCTTGAAAAAGGCCCTCGCAGAAGGCGACGACCGCGCCGACCGCACCGGAGTCGGCACGCGGGCGATCTTCGGGGAGGTCATGCGGTTCGATCTCTCGGCAGGCTTTCCCGCGGTCACGACCAAACGGCTCGCGTTCCGGTCGGTCGTCGCGGAGCTTCTCTGGTTCCTCGCCGGAAGCTCCGACGTGAACGACCTGCACGCGCTCGGCGTGCACATCTGGGACGGCAATGCGTTCGCCGACTATTGGCGCGGTCGCGCTCGCTTTCCGGGGGACGCCGGCCGCAACTACGGCCAGCAGTGGCGCGACTGGATCGCGCCCGACGGAAGGCACATCGACCAGCTCCGGGACGTGATCCGCGTCATCCGGGAGCAACCCGCGAGCCGCCGCATGGTCGTGAGCGCCTGGAACCCGGGCGAGATCGACGCGACGTCGCTCCCGGCGTGCCACGCCCTCTTCCAGTTCTTCGTCGCGGGTTCACGCCTCTCGCTGATGATGTATCAGCGCTCGTGCGACCTCGTGCTCGGAGTGCCCTTCAACATGGCCGAATATGCGCTGTTGCTCCACATCGTGGCGCGCGAGGTCGAGCTCGAGCCGCACGAGTTCGTTCACGTCCTCGCCGACGCGCACGTGTATGCGGACCACGTTGACGCCGCGCGCGAGCAGCTGGAGCGCGAGCCGTTCCCCTCGCCGGCGCTCTGGCTCGACCCAGAGCTTCGGGGAGTGGACGATGCGGTCGCCCGGTATCGCGAGATCGTCGCGCGGGCGAAGCGCGGCGAGCCGCCCGGCCCGCTCCTCGACGGCTTCGCGCGCCTTCAGAACTACCAGCACCACCCCCCGATCAAAGCGAAGATGGCGGTTTGACAAGGCGCATCGCGTTCGTCGTCGCGTTCGACCGCAACAAGGTGATCGGCAGGGACGGCGGTCTTCCCTGGCGGCTCCCCGACGACATGAGGCATGTGCGTGAGATCACGACCGGAAAGCCGCTCATCATGGGTCGCCGGACCTACGCGTCGATCGGCCGGCCCCTGTCAGGACGCACGAATATCGTGCTCACGCGCGACCCGGCCTTCCATCAGGAGGGCGTCCTCACCGCGCGGACACCCGAGGAGGCGCTGGCGCTCGCGGGTGACGTGCCCGAGGTGATCGTCTTCGGCGGCGCCGAGGTGTTTCGTCAGTTCCTCCCCATCGCCGATCGCATCTACCTGACCCAGGTCGATGCGGATGTCGGAGGCGATACGTACTTCGATTTCGGAGGCACCGACTGGCGCGTCATCGAGAACACCCCGCATCCTGCCGATGAGCGTCATCCCTATCCATTCAGCTTCCTCACGCTCGACCGCATACGGAAGCCGTGAGCGCAACCGGAGCAGGCTTCGTCTGGGATCCCCGCCTCGCGTCGCACGTCTATCGCGAGGACCACCCGCTCAAGCCCTGGCGGCTGCGCGGGGTGCACGACACCCTCGAGCGACTCGGCGCGTTCGCACGGCCCGGCGCCCGCCTTCTCGCGCCTCGCGACGCGACGCGCGCCGAGATCCTGCGCGTGCACGATCCCGCTTACGTCGACGCCATCGCCCAGGCATCCAGCGATCCTGACCTCGACTACTCCGAGTGGGGTCTCTCGGCATGGGGCGACACGCCGCCGTTCCAGGGAATGCACGAGGCCTCGCTGCTCACGACCGGCGCGTCGCTGGTGGCGATGGAGGACGTGATCGCGGGTCGGGCGCGCGTCGCCTTCAACGGCGCAGGTGGCCTGCATCACGCGATGCGCCGTCGTGCGTCGGGTTTCTGCATCTACAACGATCCGGCGATCGTCTGCGGGCTCCTCGCCGATCGTGGGATGAAGGTCGCCTACGTGGACATCGACGCCCATCACGGGGATGGGGTGCAGGCGGCGTTCTACGACACCGACCAGGTGCTCACAATCTCGCTGCACGAGACCGGTCGCACGCTGTTCCCGGGGACGGGGTTCGCCGCTGAGCGCGGCACCGGGAAGGGAGCCGGCTACAGCATCAACGTGGCGCTGCCGCCGTACACCGATGACTCGGCGTACACCCGGGCGTTCGACGCGGTCGTGCCGCCCCTCGTGGGACGTTTTCGCCCCGACGTGCTCGTGACCCAGCAGGGCATCGATCCGCACTTCGCCGATCCCCTCACGCATCTGCGCCTCTCCACCCATGCGCGCGAGCACGTCGTCCGCTGGTTCGCGTCGACGCCGTACCCCTGGGTCGCGATGGGCGGCGGCGGCTACGACCTCGACGCGGTGCGTCGCACGTGGTCGATGGAGTACCTGCTGATGCTGGGTGCACCGGTGCCGCCGGAGCTCCACGACCAGGACCCGCCGGTGCTGAGCGGCGGCGCCCGGACCACGGTCGACGGGGCGACCGATGAGGCGGTGCGCGATGCGCTCGCGGCCGCGTTCCGTTGAACGTACCCGTCGCCGAGCTTCATCGGCCCAGTCGATTCGCGGCCTGGGCCCTCGAGACGGGCACGTTGCCGCAGGCGCTCGCCTGCATCGCGCTCGCCATGATGTTCTCGACCGCCGGCGCATACCGCATGGCGACGAGCATCCGGGTCGAGGACATCGTCTTCGGTCCGACACGCAGCCCAGCCATCGATATGCTGCTCGGGGCGATCGGCGTCGAGCGGACCGCGGTCCTTGTGTACATGCTGCAGCGATCGTTCGATGCGCTCGTCGTCGCGTCGGCCCTCACACCGATCTTCCTCTGGCTTCTCGGTTCGAGCGCGATGCACGCGGCCGCCCGGCTACGCGGCGCGCGCGGTCACTCATTCGTTCCGCTGCTCGTGCTCTTCGCGTACGCGGAGCTCGTGTATCAGGCGCCAACCTCGCTCGCGGGCATCATCTTCGGCGCCCAGGGCCCCGGCGCACAGATTGCGACGGCGCTCAGCTTGGTGATGCTCGTCTGGTTCGGCATCGTGATCTATCGCGGGATCGAGCTGCACTACCAGGTAGCGCCGGACCGGGCGCGCGCGATCTTCGTGATGGGCGCGCTCGTCTTTTACCTCGTGCCGCTCGTGCTGATCGTGGGAGCCCTCGTCGCGATCGTGATGGCGGCGGCCGTCCTCCAGTACTTCTGACGTGCGAAGGCTCGCCGCCATCCTGGCCGGCCGCTGCCCGCGCTGTCTCGAGGGTCGGGTCTGGCGCGGGATCTTCACGATGAATGAGACCTGCCCGGTCTGCGGGCTGCGCTTCGAGCGGGAGATCGGGTACTGGACCGGCGCGATGGTGGCGAGCTATGCCATCGGGATACCGGTGCTTGCGCTGATCTTCCTCGCGGTGTGGCTCACCATGCAGTGGGATTTCCTCGTCGTGCTGCTCGTCGCGGACGCGCTCTTCTTCGTCGCCGCGCCCTTTGTGTGGCGCTACTCGCGCATCGTTTGGCTGCATCTGGACTGGCTCCTCGACCCCGTTCGAAGCTGAGCGCCGCGCGCACGCGCTGTCGTAACGTGGCGGTGATGCGTCCGGCGTGGGAGCCTAGCCCGCGGTATCTGGAGCGAAGCCGCCTGCGCCGCTTTGCGGAACGCAATGGGCATCGCGACTACGCCTCGCTGCTGCGCTGGTCCACCGACGACCTCGAGGGTTTCTGGCGCGCGACCGAGCGCGATCTCGGCATCGCGTGGCGCGTCCCGTACACGCAGGTCCTCGACCAGAGTCGCGGCATCCCGTGGACGACGTGGTGGACCGGCGGACGGATGAATTACGTCGCGACCGCGCTCCGCCACGATCCGGCGCGCGTCGCGGTGATCGCCGAGGGCGAGGAAGGCACCGTGCGCAGGCTCACCTACGGCCAGCTTTCCGCCGAGGTCGCCCGCATCGCGGCGGGCTTGCGCAAGCTCGGCGTCGCACGGGGCGATCGCGTCGCGGTCTTCCTACCGCTCACGGTCGAGTGCGTCGTCGCGGTCCTCGCGATCGGGGCGATCGGGGCGATCTTCATACCGGTCTTCTCCGGCTATGGCGCCGAAGCCATCGCGGGCCGGCTACGGGACGCCGAGGCCAAGGTCCTGATCTGCGCCGACGGCTTTTACCGTCGGGGACAGGTTGTTGCCATGAAGGAGACCGCCGACGCAGCCGCCGACGCGGCACCCTCGGTCAAAGACGTCATCGTCGTGCGACGGTTGCACCGGGAGGTCCCCTGGAAGGCGCGTGACTCGTGGTGGGAGCAGATCGCCCTCGACGGAGAGGCCTCTGCTCTCGAGATCGCCGACACCGGCGCCGAGGACCCGTTCATGGTCATCTACACATCCGGCACGACCGGAACGCCGAAGGGTGCGCTGCACGTACACGGCGGATTCCCGGTGAAGGCGGCGCAGGACCTCGCGCACTGCTTCGATCTTCAAACCGGCGACGTCATCCTCTGGTCGACCGACATCGGTTGGATGATGGGTCCCTGGCTCATCGCCGGCGGGCTGATGCTCGGCGCGACGATCGCGCTCTACGACGGAACCCCGGACTTTCCTGACGCCTCGCGCATCTGGTCGATGGTCGAGCGGCATCGGGTGACGCATCTGGGCATCTCGCCGACCGCGATCCGCGGGCTCATGCGCTCCGGGGAAGATCCGGTTCGCGCGAAGGATCGCTCTTCGCTCCTGGTGCTCGGCTCGACCGGCGAGCCGTGGAACCCCGACCCGTGGTGGTGGTATTTCCGGAACGTCGGCGAATCGCGCTGCCCGGTCATCAATTACTCCGGCGGCACCGAGATCTCCGGCGGGATCGTCGGGTGCACGACCTGGACGCCGATCCAGCCGTGTTCGTTCGCGGGTCCCTGCCCGGGCATGGCCGCGGACGTCGTCGACGAGCAGGGCCGGCCGGTCCGGGGCGCCGTCGGCGAGCTCGTCATCCGCAAGCCGTGGCCGGGGATGACACGGGGCTTCTGGCGGGACCCGCACGACAAGGAGAGCCGTTATCTGCAGACGTACTGGAGCCGGTTCAAGGACGTGTGGGTGCATGGCGATTGGGCGCGGATCGACGACGACGGCTTCTGGTACATCGAAGGCCGTAGCGACGACACCTTGAAGGTGGCGGGCAAACGCGTCGGGCCCGCCGAGGTGGAATCCGCCGCGGTCGCTCATCCCGCGGTCTCCGAGGCCGCCGCGATCGGCGTTCCCCACGAGATCAAGGGGGAGGTCGTCGTGGTCTTCGCCGTGCTCCGTCCCGGGCACCAGGCCACGCCCGAGCTCGCGCGCTCGGTGCAGGACAAGATCGCGGAGATCCTGGGCAAGCCCCTGCGGCCCGAGGGAGTGCGTTTCGTGACGCAGCTTCCGAAGACGCGGAACGCGAAGATCCTTCGCCGGGTCATCCGCGGTGCGTACCTTGGAAAGGACGACCTCGGCGATCTCTCTTCGCTCGAGAACCCGGCCGCGGTCGATGAGGTCCGCTCGCTCGCAAGGTCGTGACGCCTCGCCGGTGATGGATCGTCGGCGCTTCCTGCGCGCGGCGGGCGTCGTGAGCGCGGGCGCGCTGGCCTCGTGCGTCCTGCCGCCGCCCTCGTCCGCGAGCCCAACGCCCAGCGCGCCTCCGACCGAGACCGCGAGTCCAACGGCGACGATCAGCGCGCGAGTCCCTGACTGGAACGCCCTGGCACGGACGCTCAGGGGCGAGCTCGTTCGTCCTTCGGATCCCACCTACGACGCCAGACGCGTTCTCTACAACACGCGCTTCGATGCGATCCGCCCGGACGCGATCGCCCGCTGTGCGAGCGTCGACGACGTCCGCGAGTGTGTGGCGTTCGCCGCGTTCACCGGGGTCCCACTCGCCGTGCGCAGCGGCGGCCACAGCTACGGAGGCTGGTCGACGGGCAGAGGTCTGGTGATCGACACGGGGCCGCTGAATTCGATCGATGTCGGTGCCGACCGCGTGGTGGTCGGCGCGGGCGCTCGACTCATCGACGTCTACGCCAAGGCCGCCAGCGCGGGCGCCGGCATTCCCGGCGGGAGCTGCGCGACGGTGGGGATCGCGGGCCTCGCGCTGGGCGGCGGCATCGGTGTGATGTCACGCGTGTGGGGGCTCACCTGCGACGACCTCCTCGCGGCCGAGATCGTGACCGCGGACGCGAAGATGCTCGCGTGCGACGACCAGCACGAGCCCGACCTTTTCTGGGCGCTCCGCGGCGGCGGTGGCGGCAGCTTCGGCGTGGTGACGTCGCTCACGCTGCGCACGCACCCCGCAAGCGCGCTCGCGCTCGGCTTCCTTTCATGGCCGTGGTCAGTAGCCAACACGGTCATCGCGGCGTGGCAGGAGTGGATGCGTCAGGCGCCCGAGGCGCTCTGGTCAAATCTGCACCTCGACGCGGATCGGTCCGGCGCGCAGCTCACGCTGTACGCGGTGCACTCGGGAAGCACCGGATCGCTTAGCGCGCAGCTCGACCGTCTCGACGCCATGTCCGGAGCTCGCGCGAGCCGGTCCGTCGGCGCCCGCTCGTTCATGGACACGATGATGGTCGACGCGGGATGCCTGGGGCGGACGGTGTCGCAATGCCATCTGGTCGGCCAGACCCCCGACGGGGCCCTCGAGCGCGAGACTTATGCGGCGAAGTCGATCGTCGCGGTGGCCCCACTCTCCACGGCCGCGATCGGCGCGCTCACGAAGGGCCTCGAGGGGCCGATCCAGGGCAATTCCTATTCGGTGATCTTCGACGCCCTCGGCGGTGCGGTCGCGCGAGTCGCGCCCGATGCAACGGCCTTTCCGCATCGCGGCGCGCTCGGGGTGCTGCAGTTCGTCCAGTCGTGGTCGCCGGATGCACCCACCGCGCAGACGCTCTTTCGCGCGTACTACGAGAGCGTGCGCGCGCTCGTCGGACCCGCGGCCTACGCGAACTACGCCGATCCTGATCTCGCCGACTGGCCGCAGGCCTACTACGGCCAGAACTATCCGCGACTTCAGCGCGTGAAGCGCGCGTACGATCCGAAGGACCTCTTCACGTTCCCCCAGGCGGTCCGTCCGGCCTAGATCCTTGTCGACTTGGTGAACATCCGCGCACGGTCGCGTAACGCCCCCGATACGGCAAGAAAATCGCGGCAGACTCCGGAGGTGAAGAGGAACACCGACATCCCCGGGCTGGCCGGGCGTCTTCACGTCGACGGTGGTGGCCGAGGCGGCGTGCCCGTGGTCTTTGTCCATGGGTTCGCTGGGAACTTGTCCCATTGGTCGGCGCAGCTCGAGCACCTGCGGCCCGATCGGCGCGCGATCGCCTTCGACCTGCGCGGTCACGGCGGATCGCAGGCGCCGCGCGATCGCGACTACGCCGTCGACTCGCTCGCGGAAGACATCGGCGCCGTCGCGGACGCGCTCGCGCTCACGCACTTCATCCTCGTTGGGCACAGCCTCGGCGGCGCGGCCGGGATCGCCTTCGCTTGCAACCACCCCGACCGCATTGCCGGGCTCGTTCTGGTCGACGCGCCCGGAAAGGTCCCCGACGCGCAAGCGCGAGAGATCATGACGGCGATGACGTCTGACTACCAAAAGACGTCGGCCGGTTTCATGGAGAGGCTCCTCGGCGGGGCCCAGCCGAAGGTCCGCGCGCAGGTCAGCGCCGATTTCGAGAAGATGCCGCAGGACGCGGCGCTCAAGATCATGCAGGAGGCGTTCGCGTACGATCCCGTCGCCGATCTCGATGGCTATTCAGGACCAAAGCTCCTGATCACGGCCGAGCAGGCGGACGACCCGAACGATCTGCACCGCCTTCGCCCCGACGTCCCGCACCAGACCATCGCGGGCGCGAGCCACTGGGTGCAGATGGACAAGCCCGAAAAGTTCAATCGCATCCTGGACGAATTCCTCGTCGGGGTCGACGAGGCGCAGCAGCGCGAGCCGCAACGCCAGCACACGAACGGGACGCCCACCTACCGCTAGCGCGCGGTCCAGCCTCCGTCGATGACCTGCAGCGAGCCGGTGATGCCCGCAGCCGCGTCCGAGCAGAGAAACGTGACGTACGCGGCGACGTCGCTCGGCTCGAGGAGTCGCTTCCGCGCTGCGGGCGCGAGCATGATGTCGCGTATCACGGCGTCCTCGGAGATGCCGTGCACGCGGGCCTGGTCGGCGATCTGCTTGTCGACGAGCGGCGTCCGCACGTAGCTCGGGCAGATCGCGTTCACGGTCACGCCTTTCTCGGCGGCCTCGAGCGCGATCGCTTTGGTGAGTCCGTTGAGCCCGTGCTTGGCCGCGACGTACGCCGACTTGTAGGGCGATGCGACGAGGCCGTGAACGGACGAGATATTGATCACGCGGCCCCAGCCTCGCTGGTACATGTGCGGGATCGCGTATTTCGTGAGGTAGAAGGCGCCCAGGAGCATCACGCGGATCAGGTACTCCCACCTCTCCTCGGGAAACTCCTCGATCGGGGCGACGTGCTGAAGTCCCGCGTTGTTCACGAGAATGTCGACGCCGCCATTCGCTCGCGCCGCGCGGTCGACGAGGGCGCGGCACTCATCCCGCGAGGACACGTCGGCCCGCTGGAAGATCCCGCCGATGCTCTTGGCGAAGGCCGCTCCCTCGCGCTCGTCGAGGTCCGCCACGACCACGCGCGCGCCCGCGGATGCGAGCTCGCTCGCGATCGCGCGGCCGATGCCGCTCGCCGCGCCCGTGACCACGCACGACTTACCCGCGAGTCCGCCCACGCGGGGGCGAACGATAGAGCGGTGCTACGCGGTCCGTGCTGACGTGATCGCGCGCACGAGCGCGACGATCAGCGCCGCGATGAGGAAGAAGAACACGACCGCGAGCAGCGCCGCGAGGTCGAGCACCGCCGGGCCGGCCGGCTCGGGGAAGATCCCCTGGAACGGCCGCACGAGCGGCTCGGTGGCTGAATAGAGGCCCGCGACCAGCGCCTGCTGCGCGTTCGCGCCGGTGAGCTTGAGGATGAACCGGAGAAGGAGCAGAACCTCGAGCACCGTGAACAGGAGGGTCACGACGCGTGTCACCGTCCACACCGTGCTGGTTGTCGCGGCCGGACCCGTTGAGCTCACGGGCCGCTCGACGATCCGTTCGCGTTCGACCCGCTCGACACGCTCGGTCGTGTCGTGATCGTGTGGTGTTGATGAAGCCATGCCGAGTGGGGCAGCAGGTGGCATGCCAAATCGTTAACCTGCCAAGCGGCCGTGTCTTTTCCATTCGCGCACCGGCAGCGAGTGCGCTTCGGCGAAACGGATCTTCAGGGCGTCGTGTATTACGCGAATTACCTCCTCTTCGCGGAGGTCGGCCGCATCGCCTACCTCCGCGAGCTTGGGGTCGTCTATGACCGCGACCTGCTCGCTCAGGGCGTCGACTTCACGATCGGCGAGGCACGGGTCCGCTATCACGCGCCGCTCCGTTTCGATGACGAATACGACATCAAGGTGCGCGTCGGTGAGATCCGCCATTCGTCGTGGGTCTTCGAATACGCGGTCGACCGCGCCGACGGCACGCACTGCGCCGATGCGTCCACCATCCAGGTGATGCTCGACCGCTCGACCGGCCGAGCGATGCGCATCCCCGAAGGACTGCGCGAGGTCCTCGAGCGCGCGAAGGGCGCCTGATGGAACCGGTACTTCCCGACGAGCTCGTGATGCTGCAGCGGTCCGTCCGGCAATTCGTTGACGACCAGCTTGCCCCACTCGACCGCCAGATCGAGGAAAAGGACGAGATCCCGCGCTCCGCCATCGACGCGATGGCCGGCATGGGCCTCTTCGGTCTCGGCTTCCGCGAGGAGGTCGGCGGTCAGGGCTTCGGCAAGCTCGGTTACTGCGTCGCGGTTGAGCAGCTCGCGCGGACGAACGCGTCGCTCTGGAACGTGATCGGCGGATCGGCCGGTCTCTGCGGGACCGCGATCGACATCGGCGGTCCGGACGCCGTCCGCCGGCGGTACCTCCCCGATCTTCTCGCGGCGCGCACGATCGGCGCGTACGGGCTCTCCGAACCCGGCGCGGGCAGCGACGCCGGTAGCCTCAAGACCACCGCGCGCCGCGACGGCAACGGATATGTGATCGACGGCGCGAAGACCTTCATCACCAATGCGCCGATCGCGGACCTCTTCGTGATCTTCGCGACGCTCGATCCGAAGCTGGGCTCGAAGGCGATCACCGCGTTCGTCGTCGAGCGCGACACCCCGGGCCTCGAGGTCGGGCCGAACGACGAGAAGATGGGGTTACACGGCTCGACGACCGCTCAGCTGTTCTTCCACGAGATGCGCGTACCCGCGGCGCAACGCCTAGGCGAGGAAGGCAAAGGGTTCGCGGTCGCGCTCGCGACCCTCGACCACGGCCGCCTGGGACTCGCGGCGCACGCCGTCGGCGCGGCGCAGCATCTCCTCGAAGCATCCGTCGCGCACGCGAAGGCCCGCACGCAGTTCGGAAGACCGATCGGCTCGAACCAGGCGATCCAGTGGATGCTCGCGGATGCCGCGACAGAGATCCACGCGGCACGCCTCATGGTGTACGACGCGGCATCCCGCGCGGATCGCGGTGAGCGTGTGAGCGACCGCGCGTCGATGGCGAAGCTTTTCGCGTCGGAGCTCCTCGGCCGGGTCGCCGACGCAGCGGTCCAGATTCACGGCGGGATGGGCTACATGCGTGAGCTCTGGATAGAGCGCGCCTACCGCGATGCGCGTATCTACCGCATTTACGAGGGCACCAGCGAGATCCAGCGAGTGGTCATTGCGCAGGGGCTGCTTGCGGACGGCTAGCAAGCAAGCACGCCTGCCTGCGTGTGGATAACCCCCTAAATACGGTGGATAAACGACCTCCACAGCCGATTCCTGTGGAAAACCGCCCTGTGCCGAGAGCGTCCATTTCCGATATCTGGCGGGTGCCGGGCGCTGTTTGGCGGGCCCGGCGCGCCCTCGACCGCGGCGATCTGGCGCGCGCGCGAGACCTGGTGGCCCCGCTCCTGGACCGGTTCGGCGGCGTCACCTTCGTACGGAAGATCGCGGCCGAGGTGCTCTACGCCTCGGGCGACCCGCTCTCGGCGGCCGCGCTCTTCGAGCACGTCGCGAAGAAGCTCCCGCACGACCGCGCCGTCGTCGTCGGGCTCGTGGCGTCATACGCGGCGCTGAACCGCGCCGGCGACGCGCGGCGCTCCGCCGCGCTCCTGCCCGAAGCGATCGACGTGCGCCTCGCGCTCGCGTGGAGCGAGCTCGTGGCCATCGGCGGCGACCGCGAGCGCGGCGCGCGTCTCGTCACCGAGATCTCCGGCGATCCCGAGCTCGCAGGGTCGCCCGAGCGCCTCGCGATGCACTTGGCACTCGAAGCGATCGCGGCGCGGGATGATCGTGAGGCGATCCGCGCGAGGCTCCACGACGCCGAGCGGCACGCGGGCAAGCTGCGGTCGGCGGACCGCGCGTTCCTGGGCTACCTCGGCGGCGTGGCGTTGCGCGACGCGGCCATGGTCGAGGACGCGCTCGCTACCTTTGCGCAGGCGATGGCTGCGGATCCGGGATCTATCGGCGCCGCGCTCGCGCGACGTGAGCGCGCCAATCTCGCCGCGCGCTAGCTATGCGCGCGTGCCGAGCATCGCGAGGAAGTCCGCGACCGGACCCATCGGCGGGCCTGAGTCGGCGCGCCGGATCGCGACGATCGGCCGGCGCACCGGTGGCGCGCCGATGATGCGGACCAGGCGAAGCGAGCGTGCCCGGAGCTCGGCCAGGAGCGCCATCCGCGGAAGGAGGGCGACCCCGAGGCCCTCGATGACCATCTTTTTCGCGGCCTCGACGTTGTCGAGCTCGATCACGCTTTCGGGCACAACGCCGGCCTGCCGTAGGAGCGAGCTCGTCAGGTCGTAGTAGCTGGAGGCGCGATCGAAGAGGATCAAGCGGTCCTCGGCGAGCTCCTGGAGCCGGACCTTCCCACGCCGTGCGAACGGGTGTGCGCGGCTCGCGACCAGCACGAGCTCGTCGTCGAAGACCGGGATCAGCACGGCGTCCGGATGGCGGATCGGCCGGCCGACGCCGACGTCGACCTCACGTCTCAGCACCATCTCGAGGACCTCTTCGGTGTGACCGGTCCGCACGCCGAGGCGCACATCGCGATGCGTCGCCTGATAGGTCTTGAGCACGCCCGGGAGGAAGTACGTGCTGACCGCCGGAGCCGCTGCGATCAAAAGCTCGCCGACCTTGCCGCCGCGGAGGTCCTGCACCGCCTTGCGTCCCTCGGTGATCTGCGCGAGGACACGCTGTGCGTACGGGAGCAAAGCCCGGCCGGCGTCGGTCAGCGTCACCCCCCGCGCGCCGCGCACGAAGACGTCCACCCCGAGATCGCCTTCGAGGCCGTGAAGCCGCGCGGTGAGCGCGGGCTGGGTGAGGTTCAGGGCCTCCGCCGCCCGGCTCATGTTGCCGAGCCGAGCGGTCTCGGCGAACGCCTCCAATTGAGGTAATTGCATATTTGCCATCATAAGCAAGCCTGATCGCTCGTATCCAAACAAACGATTTGCTTTATGGCCTGCGCGGCACGCAAAGTGCCCCTCCATGGCCCTCATGAACAACCTCAACAAGACGCCGGCGAAGGGGGAATACCGCCCGATCCTGCGCGTCCGCGAGATCGAGGAGGCTCCCATTTTGTCGCAGCAGACGGAGTGCACATGCCCCGAGCTCTGCCAGATCGACCATGACAACTAGGCTCGCCGAAACACCGCTCCTACCGCCCGGCTTTACCGTGCCGGCGTCGCGCTGGACGGATCCGGCCAAGCGGCTGCGCGAGCTCCTTGACGGCGAGCCATTCGTCTTCGCGCCCGGCGTGTACGACCCGCACGGCGCTGAGCTGGTCATGTACCACCGCTTCCCGGCCGTGTACTTCTCGGGTTACTCGTTCGCCATCGGTCACCTCGGCACGACCGACATGGACCTCTATTCCGGTCCCGAGATCGCCGACGGCGCTCGCCGCACGGTCTCCGCGCTCCGGAAGTTCCAGCTCACCATGGCCACGGGGGATCCGGAGAAGGGCGTCCCACCGACGCACCTCGAGATCCCGCCGGTCGTCGCGGACATGGATGGCGGTTACGGCAACCTCTTCAATGTTCAGCGCACTGCCGAGCTCTATGTGAACGCCGGAGTCGCCGGCGCGCACATCGAGGACCAGGTCCTTCCGAAGCGCTGCGGGCACATCGCCGGCAAGGCGCTGATCTCCGCCGACGAGATGGTCGGCAAGCTTCGCATGGCCCGCGCCGTCGCGGATGACCTGGGGCGCGCGGACTTCGTCGTGATCGCGCGCACCGACGCGGTCTCGGCGGTCGACGCGCCGGAGAAGACTCGTGGCCTCGACCTCGCGATCGAGCGCGCGCTCCGCTATCTCGACAGCGGCGCGCCGGACCTCGTCTGGTGCGAGTTCCCGAACTCGGACCGCGGGCCGACCGAGCGGTTCGCCGACCAGGTGCGGCGCCGCTTCCCTGACGCCCGCTTCGCCTTCAACTGGTCCAGCTCGTTCAAGTGGTTCAACGACCCTGACCCGATCTCGTTCGCGGAGCTCGGCGACCTTGGCTACAAGTTCCTCTTCATCACCCTCGCCGCGCAGCACGCGATGGGTTACGCGTTCAGCAAGCTGCTCCAAGGTCTGCAGGAGCAGCAGGAGCGCGCGTACGTGGAGCTCCAAAAGCGCGAGTGGGCGAAGGACGACGACATCCCGACAAAGAGCCACCACCTCTTCACCGGCGTGCCGTACCACCAGGTGATGGGCAACGTCATGGGCGCGTCGCGCCTCGGGACATTCGATCAGGAGCTCGAGGAGAAGGCCGTATGAGCGTCGACGATGTGGACACCGCTTCCGAAGAGAGTCCCGACACTTCGCGTCCTCCGGAAAACTGGCTCGCCGAACAGATCTGGCTCATCACCCTCGAAGAGGGCGCCGAGTAGAGCCAGTCAGGTGCCGACGACGACCCCGCCGTCGACCGAGAGCACGGCGCCGTTGACGAACGCCGCTTCGTCCGACGCGAGATAGAGATAGGCATAGGCGACGTCCCTGGGCTCGCCGAGCCGGCGCACCGGCGTCCGCTCGACCATGGTGCTGAGGATCTTCTCGGGCATCTGGCGGACCATCTCCGTCCCGATGAAGCCGGGCGCGACCGCATTGACAGTGATGCCGCGCGGCCCGAGCTCGCGTGCCCAGACCTTGGTCATGCCGATGATCGCTGCCTTCGACGCGACGTAGTTCGTCTGACCGAAGTTTCCGTAGAGGCCGACGACCGATGACGCGTTGAGGATCCTGCCGGACCGTTGGCGGATCATCGTCGGCGCGAC
>WNGI01001910.1_pt1 | contig 25558 bp, 26 predicted proteins | sample 5400621 | NCBI WGS metagenome assembly WNGI01 (sample SAMN13153374, study PRJNA577476) | soil metagenome | isolation source: 20 cm soil or saprolite under Garry oak tree replicate 1 | place: USA:California | collected 2016-06-15 | reverse complement strand
CGCGCCAGAACTTCGGCCCGGGCGATTCTTGGCCCGCGATCTTGGAAGTCACGGATAACGCGTGGGAATCCTGGCAACCTCTCGACGGCTGCGCTGCCCCTGGCTGGATCCATGGTCGAAATCGCCGCGGGCAAATCCCGTCGGCGTTCATTTCCCCGAGCCGGGCGGTGCTTCAGAGAGACGTTTGGTTATAGAACTTCGGCGTAACTGCCTCGGGCGCCGCCGCCGGCCGGGCCGCGGTCAGCGCTCGGCGGTCAGCCGGTTGGGGCCGCTGTTGCTGCGCAGGTGCTTGAGGTCGCCGAGCTCGCGGAGGGCCTTGAGCATCTCGTCGGGGATGGCCTGGGCCTTGAGCGTGCCGTCTTCGTTGATCCGGGCGTAGACGCGCGTCGCCCGGCCCTCGCTGACCTGGGCGCCGCTGACCGCGTTCTTGGCCTTGCAGTTCCAGTGCAGCGTGTGCTCGCCGACCTCGGCCAGCGTGATGGTCGTCACGATCCGGTCGCCGTAGGCCGCGGGCCCGATGAAACGGAAGTGAATCTCGCCCATCACGAACGTCGTCCGGTCGTTCTTGATCATCTGCTCGATCGGGTAGCCAATGATCCGGAAGAGCTCGTGCTCGGTGTCGTTGAACCACGCGACGATCCGTGGGTAGTAGACGAGGCCGAAGGGGTCCGACTCTCCCCAGTTGACCGTGATCTCCTTCCAGTACATCGCCATGTGATCGTCCTCAGTCGACACGCTACACGAGCTCGAAGTCCATCAGCCCGACCTCGGCCTGGAACCAGGCGCGCCGGAACGCCTCCACGTCGTCGAATGCCTGCTGCGCGACGCGCTTGAAGCTGAGCTGAGCGCGGCACGGCCGGACGTCGAACGGGTACGGATCGAAGGCGACCCGCCTGGGACCGACCGCTTTCATGGTGAGCCGGACGCCGTCGTCATCACCCGCGGCATAGCTCACGGGCACCGGCTCGATGTGATCGTCGTAGGGATCCTGGCAGCAGAAGTAGAGACCGAGGAGATCCCACACCTGCATGAGCCGGTAGTTCGTCCAGACGCCTTTCGCGTCCAGCGACGCACGCTGGCGCTCCTGCCACGCCTCGTTGCGCGCGACGAACGCCTGGACCTCGGGACTCAGCGTCGTGAGGTTGTAGCGCCCGGCCGGGTGCTTGATCGTCTGGTAGCGCCCCTTCCAGAGGCCGGTGCGGTGCATGCTGACGATCAGGCCCGAATAGGGGTCGATGTCGGCCATCCAGTCGAGCGCCCACTGATAGGAGCCGAGCTGCGTGTTGGTCATCGGGACCTGGAGGAACGCATACGGCTCTCCGCTTTGCGGCGCGACCAGCGGGCTCGTCTCGTAGCGGAGCCAGCCGTAGTCGTGAAACGTGGCGGCCCGCACGACGGAATCGTAGGGCTTCAGCGTCTCGAAGTTGCCGTTGCCCCAGTGCGCCGCGAGCTGTCCCACGAAGCGCGAATGATCGGTCTGACCGATGAGCACGAGTCCGCCGCTCGGATCTTTCCGGATGATCATGGGCCACCTCGCTGGTCGACGTCGAGCCTGGCGGGAGTCTAACACCGCCGCGGGGTTGACTTCACGAGCAAGAACCCGTAGATCGATCTCGCCATCGCGACCATGCTGCGAGCCACCACCCTCTCCGGGTTCGTCGAGCTTCAGGAGCGCGCGATCAGCGACCTCCGGAAGCGTCTGTCCGGGCCGCTCGTTGTGGGCGGCGACGCCGGCTACGACGAGGCGCGGACCATCTGGAACCGGATGATCGACCGGCGCCCGGCCCTCATCGCCCGCTGTGCCGGCACCGATGACGTCGTGACGGCCCTTCGGTTCGCCCGTGAGCACGGCCTGCTGATCTCGGTCCGTGGAGGCGGCCACAACGTGACGGGCAACGCGGTCTGCGACGGCGGCCTGATGATCGATCTGTCACCGATGAAGTCGGCCCACGTCGATCCTCGGCGGCGTCGGATGACGGCGGAGCCAGGACTCACGTGGAAAGACTTCGACACCGCGACGCTGCGCCACGGGCTCGCCACGACCGGCGGGATCGTCTCCTCGACCGGCGTGGCCGGGCTGACGCTCGGCGGCGGCCACGGATGGCTGATGCGGAAGCACGGCCTGGCGTGCGACAACGTGTCGGCGGTCGACGTCGTGGTCGCCGACGGTCGCTGCTTGCGCGCGAGCGCGGACGAGAACCCGGAGCTCTTCTGGGGGGTGCGAGGTGGCGGCGGCAACTTCGGCATCGTCACGTCGTTCGAGTTCCAACTCCATCCGCTCACGACCGTGCTGGCGGGGTTCCTGCTCTTTCCCAGGAGCCAGGCCCGCGACGTCGTCGATCTCTTCCGCGAGCAGGCCCCGCGTGCACCCGACGACCTCACGCTCGGCGTACTGTTCACCACCTGGCACGACGGCCGGCCCGTCGTGGCGGTGGTCCTGTGCCATAGCGGGGCGATCGAAGACGGCGAGCGTCTGGTGCAGCCCTTCAGGGAGCTTGGCACACCGATCATCGACGCGGTCCGCCCGATGGCCTACGCGGAGCTGCAGACCATGTTCGATGCCACCAACCCGCCCGGGGCCTGGTACTACAAGACGGGCTATCTCGACGGCGCTGCGATGGAAGGCGACCGCTTCGTCGAGACTCTCCTTCAGCATTGCGACTTCCCCTCGCCGTCACCGCTGTCACGCGTCTACATCGAGCACCTCGGCGGCGCGATGGGGCGCGTCGCTCCGGACGCGACTGCGTTCGTTCATCGCAAGGCACCGTTCGATCTGATCGTGATCGCGGGAGGGTTCGAGGCCTCGGCGACGGAAGCGAACATCGGCTGGGCGCGCGACACGTCGGCCGCGATGCGCCCGTTCATGTCGGGCGCCGCCTATGTGAATTACCTCGGAGCGGACGCGGGTGCCGATGCGGTGAAGGCGGCCTACGGCCCCGCCTACGACCGACTCGTGAAGCTGAAAGACACCTACGATCCCGAGAACGTCTTCCGCCTCAATCAGAACATCAGGCCCGAGCCGCTGATCCTCTGAGTCGCTGATCCTCTGTCAGCCCCGCGACACGAGCGCCATCTTGTCTGTCTAACATGGCACGCGTGCACGGGAAATCGTCGATTTGCTGCCGTGGCGGCATCCGTCGCTTGGTACGCTCCTTGCCGCATCGGCTTGGGTCATTCACCCGACGATGCTGTCAGGGAGGCGAGCGTGCCCGTGAGAATCGCGCTGGCGGCGTTGCTGGTGTTGCTTGCTCGCGGGCCGGCGTTCGCTCAGATCGTCGAGTTCGAGGCCAGGTACTGGATCACCGACCTCCACAGCGGCTCCGTCAAGACCAAGGACAACGAGATCACCGGCAACGACGTCGACTTCCACGATGACCTCGGGCTCAAGGCCAACGGCGCCCCCGAAGGCCGTCTGACCCTCTTCACCGGGCCTAACAGCCGGATTCGCCTGGCTTATACCCATCTCACCTTCGACGCCGGCAAAGTACTCACGTCGGCGGTCACGTTCCAGGGTCAAACATTCACGGCGGCCACACGGGTGATGTCGGAACTGGAGATCCACTATGGCCGCGGTGCCTGGATCTGGCAACCTCTGGTCATCCCGGGTGTGCTCAAGTTCGGCGGGATGTTCGAGGTCAAGGGCTTCGTCGCCAACGCCTCGCTGAAAACGCGTGGCCTCAGTCCCGAGATCCGCGAGTCCGAATCGTTCCCGCTGGTGGTGCCCACGCTGGGGTTGGTGCTCGATGTGACCCCGCCTCCACTCCCGATGCTGCACGTGTTCGCGGAAGTCTCGGGCCGGGTCTTCGATATCGGCATCGGCAGGAACGATGACACCGCACATCTCACGCTTAGGGGGCCATTCGTGGGGATGTCGTTCCGGTTCTAACCGACCGAGGCGGCCTCACCGCCTATCTTTTGTGCGGAAGCAGCCGCTCGACGACGACCACCAGGAAGCTGGCCACGATCACGGCCATCACGACGCCACTGACGATGAACAGAACACGCCGTCGGACGCGGCGGCGCGCTTCCTTCCCCATCGGCCTGACCCAGGCGGGCTGCGAACGCGTGGGTGTCGGCACAGCACCATCTGTGATGCCACATCACATCGAAACCGCAAAATGAAATCTTCGCCCGCCGGTCTTGGAGCCTTGCATTGCATCCGGGTTGGGCAGGTCGGGCGGAGTCCGATGCCGCGGACGGTTCGCGGCCGCCGCGGCGATCCGGCTATTTCCCGTTGACTCGCCGATCAGCCGATCTGTAGCATGCGTGAGACATGGCCTCGGTGACGGAGCGCGTCGCCGCTCGCGTGAAGAAGCTTCGGGCGAAGCGCGGAATCTCTCAGGAGACGCTGGCCGAGAAGACTGGGCTCAACCGGCTGACGATCACGCGGCTCGAAGCCGCCGCTCACCCGCCCAACGTCGAGACGCTGGACAAGATCGCCCGCGCCCTCCAGGTCACCGTCGCGGCCCTGGTGAAGTAATCAGGGAGCCTGACGCGCGATCCCCACGATCAGCATGTCCCGGCCCCGGACCCGCATACGGTCGAGGATGCCGACCTCGGGCGGCGCCGTGGGCCGTACGGTCGGCCACCCGCGCGGCTCGTCGATGAGCACGACCGGATGGTCGGGACCAAGCACGAACCGGTTGAACTCCTCGTTGGTCCTGATCTGGAGGAACGGGCGGCCGAGATAGAAATCGATCTGGAAGAAGCGGCCACCGTACACGCGCGCTTCCCGCCCCTGCGCATAGCGCTCGAGCCGCGCAGCCAGCCCCTTGAAGTCCTGCGTCCGATTGAGCCACTCCGCGTGCACCCGGTTGCCGTACCCCAGAAAGAGCGCCGCCGAGGCGGTCACGCCGTACACGAGCAGCCGCGGACGGCCCCGGCACAGTCCCCAGAAGAGGAAGGCGCCCATGAGAGCCGCCGCGGCCAGCAACGGAATGCGTCGGGGCCAGGCATTCGGAATGTACTCGACGTGCTCAGTGAGGGATGGGCCGACGAGGATCGTCGCGACGAGGGCAGCGCTGAACCCGAGCGAGATCCAGGCGGTGATCGCGGCGGCTCGTGACCGCTGCCCCGCGTGAGCGAAGGCCCACCACGCGGCCAGCAGCGCGGCTCCCGGATAGATCGCGAGCGCGTAACGCTCCAGCGGCGTCTCGACCAGCAGCAAGACCAGGAGCGGCACGGCGGCCCACAGGGCTGCGAATCGGACGGCGGCGACGCGCCAGTGGGCCCGGGCCGCCCCGGCCGCCAGGATCACGAGGAGGGTCCACGGCACCAGGCCCTCGATGATGTCGAGGAGGAAATTGGCGACGGCCAATGGCCGCGGAGTTGCGGGAAACCGGTTCAGCCAATCGACGACGACCACCGTTTCGGCAAAACTGCCGACGCCGATCACCAGAAACGGCGCCACCCAGGCGGCCGTGATGATCACGAACACCGCCACACCCAGGGGATGCCACAGCCGCCGCACGCCGCGCCACCTGTCCTCGGTCCACAGCCAGGCCGCCGCGGCAGCTAGCGGCAGTAACCCGACCGGTCCCTTGGCGAACATGGCGAAGGCCACCACGGCGTAGAAGAGGACGAACGCGCGCGGCGACGGCAGGTCGCTCACGGCGCGCCAGAGGGCCAGGCCGGCAGCCGTCGAGAAGGCCAGCACGATCATGTCGGGCAGGATCATCTGGCTGTGCACGAAGAATCCCCAGCACGTGCTCAGGATCAGACCGGCGGCGAGCCCGGCGGCGGGACCGAAGAGCGCGGCACCGAGCTGCGCGGTCATCAGCACCGTGGCGATGGCCGCCAGCATCACCGGTGCCTGAGCGGTCGTCTCCGTCACGACGCCGCCCGGGCGTGAGAAGATCACGATCAGCCAGGGATACAGCGGCGGCTTTTCGCGAAAGAGCTTTTCGCGGACGTAGGCCTCGAACCACACGCCGCGCGTCATCATGTCGCGCGCCAGGAGCGGAAAGCGCGCCTCGTCGGACGTCGCGATGACGTGCTGGCCGAGCGTCGGCGCCACGAGGACGACGGCGACGAGCGTGACCAGCACGGCGCGACCAACGCCCAGACCCCGCCGTGGAACGTGCCCGTCGCGAGGGCTCATCGAATCGGCTCTGGGCGTGCTGGTGCGGACCGTCGAGCTCACCGTCGTCTCGCTCGTCTCCCGCGGCATAGCTTCCCCTTCGAGCTCATTTCTCGTGTTACCGCGTCACGTCGGGCACCGAGGATGCGTCGATGGTCGCGCGGTGGACAATGGTCCATCGGCAACGAGCGTGTAATGTCCCGGACCTGTAGCATCACCCGCGGGCGGCTGTCAACGTTCGAGGCCTCGGGTTCGCCGCTGGCTTGAACTTGGCCGTCGGCCACCATAGAGTGCTGGCGTACCGGTCGGCGTTTCGGCGTGTCGCGTGTCCGCCGGGGAGGCCTCGTGAAGGTCAGCGCCGTAGGGAGTCGCGTCCTGCTCGCCGCGTTGCTCGCGCTGCTCTCCGCCTGCGCGAGTGGTTCTCCCTCGTTCACACCCGGCGTGGCACCGGACTTCTCGGCGAGGGCACGGTGCGAGCGAGACGGCCTCTTCTGGCACGCGAATCTGGGGATCTGCGAGAAGATCTGAGCGACGTCTCTCCGCTGGGCTCGGCTCAGAACATCCAGCGCTTGCGGCGCTTGTAGAACTTGATCTCGCGGAAGCTCTTCCGCCGCCCGGCCTCGCTCAAGCCGAGATAGAACTCGCGCACGTCGTCGTTGCTCCGGAGCTTGTCGGCCGGACCGTCGAAGACGATCCGGCCGTTCTCCATGATGTAGCCGTAGTGGGCGATGCCGAGCGCGATCTGAGCGTTCTGCTCGACGAGCAGGATGGTGGTCCCCTGCTCGGCGTTGATCTTCTGGATGATCTCGAAGATCTCGCGCACCAGCAGCGGAGCGAGGCCGAGCGACGGCTCGTCGAGCAAGAGGAGCCGGGGCTTGGCCATCAGCGCGCGGCCGATCACCAGCATCTGCTGCTCGCCACCCGAGAGATACCCGGCGAGCTGGTCCTTGCGCTCGATCAGACGGGGAAAGTAGTCGTAGATCATCTGCATGTCGCGGCGGACGCCGTCGGGATCGCGGCGCGTGTAGCCGCCGATCCTCAGATTCTCCGCGACCGTGAGCGACTCGAGGACCTTGCGCCCTTCCATCACCTGCACGATACCGAGCCGGCAGATCTCTTCCGGATCCCGGCCGTCGATCCGCCGCCCCACGAACTCGATGCTGCCGTCGGTCACCTGGCCGTCCTCGGTCTTGAGCAGCCCCGAGATGGCCTTGAGCGTCGAGGTCTTGCCCGCCCCGTTGGCGCCCAGCAGCGCCACGATCTGGCCCTCGGGGACGTCGAGCGAGAGTCCCTTGAGGACCAGGATCACGTCACTGTAGACGACCTGGACGTTGTTCAGTCGCAGCATCGATGTAAGTGGGGGGCCACGACAGGGCCCCCCACGCCCCCCCACGCTCGGATCGCCCCGGGGAACCCGTGGCGCTCCTCGATCACTTGCCGATCCACTTCATGTCGCGGTCCACCGAGACCTCACGCACGGGCACGATCTTGCCGTCCTTCACCATGACCAGTCGCGCGCGGTTGGTCGGTCGATGGTCCTCGCTCGTGTACGTGAACGGTGGAGTGATCCCCCACGTGTCGAACTCGCGCAGGCTCTCGAGCGACTTCTTGAGCGACTCGCCCGTCAGTGTGGTACCCGAGCGCTTGATCGCTTCGACCGTCATGATCACCCACAGCCAGCCGCGCATGTACGGCGACGGGCCGCCTCGCCGGCGAGCTTGGGCGTGCGCTCGTCGATGCCGTAGTTGTTGACCACGTACTTCGTCTTGAGGCCGAGCTTGTACGAGTCCTTCAGCACCACCGGCACCCACTGGGTGTTGGTGTTGATGTAGGCGAAGTCCGGGTCCTTCTTCTGCATGGTCAGGAGCTGCGAGGTGGCGTCGGTGAGGACCGTCGGGATGATCTCCTCGTCCACGAGGTCCACACCCGCTTCCTTCGCGTAGTTCCGCCCGGACTCGATCGGGGCTCGGCCGTACGCGTTGTCGGCGTAGATGAAGGCCACCCGCGGCTTGCGGCTCGTGTCCTTCCACGTCTCCTTCACGTAGTTCATGAAGATGCGCATCTGGCTCGTGTAGTCGATCCCGCCCGGGAAGTTGTAGGGCGTCTGGCGTGGATCGGTCAGATGCCCGGAGTACGAGCCGGAGATGTACGGGACCTTGTCCTTGGTGATGTAGGGCCGCAGGGCCTCGGTGTCGGGCGTGCCATAGCCGAGCACGAGCAGGACCTTGTCGTCCTCGATGAATTTCTTGTAGGCCGCCACCGCGCGCGGCGGCTGGAAGCCGTACTCCACCGACACCAGCTCGAGCTTCTTGCCGTTGACCCCGCCGCGCTCGTTGAAGTACTGGACGGCGTCGGTGCGCCCCTGGGCGATGTCCTTGCCCTGGTCGGACGTGGGGCCGGTCAGATCGACGAGGTTGCCGATCTTGATGATGTTCTGTGCCTCGGACGGCGCCGCGCCCAGGCCGACGACCAGCAGGCCGACGAGGAGGGAGCGAACGAGCCAGTGATTCATGACGCTCTCCTTTCAGTACGCATACGGCCACAGTTGCCAGAAGTTGCGGACCCGCACCCAGATGCGTGCGAGTCCTTGCGGCTCGTACATCAGGAAAAAGATGACGGCCAGGCCGAAGACGATGTCCCGCGCCGAGGCGATGAGCCCGAACCCCTGCGGGTACACGCTGGTCAGGGATGTGGCGGTCAGCTTCAGGACCTCGGGCAGCAGGGTCATGAAGACGGCGCCGAGGATCGATCCGAGGATGCTGCCCATCCCGCCGATGATGACCATGGCGAGGTAGTCGATGGCCACGAGCAGCGTGAACGCGTCCGGGAACAGGATCCGCGAGTGGTGGGCCATCAGCCCGCCGGCGAGGCCGGCGTAGAACGAGCTGATCACGAAGGCCAGCAGCTTGTAGCGCAGGAGGCTCACGCCTATCACGCTGGCGGCCACGTCGCGATCTCGGATCGCGATGAAGGCCCGGCCCACCTTGGTGCGGAAGAGGTTCTTGGCGAAGAGCGTCGCCGGCACCACCAGCGCGTAGATCAAGTAGAACACCCGGGCGTCGGAGTCGAGCGGCAGCCCGAAGACCGTCGGCGGCGGGACCATGAGCCCGATCACGCCCTTGGTCATGCTCTCCCAGTGGATGATCACGTACGTGGTGATGAAGTGCGCGGCCAGCGTGGCGATGGCCAGGTACAGGCCCTTGAGACGCAGCGACGGAATGCCGAAGATCAGGCCGACGCCCGAGGCCGTGAGGGCGCCGAGCGGGATCGCCAGGTAGAAGGGCACGCCGAGATTGACCTCGAAGATCGCGGTCGAATAGGCGCCCACGGCCAGGAACGCAGCCTGCCCGATGGAGATCTGCCCGGTGTACCCGACCAGGATGTTCAGGCCGATCGCGCCGATGATGGCGATGCCGATGCGGTTGAGGACGTCGAGCCAGTAGGTCCCGGCGAAGCGCGGCAGCACGGCCAGCACGGCCAGCAGGAGCACGAGGGCGACGATCGGCACCGGCGTGTCGAAGATGCGCTCGTCGCTCCGGTAGCTGACGCGGAATCCCCCGCACTTCATACGCGCTCGATCTCGCGCTTGCCGAAGAACCCGTAGGGGCGAACCATCAGGATCATCACGAGGACCACGAACGGGGCCACTTCCTTGACGCCGCCGCCCAGGATGGGATCGAGGTAGCCGCCGGAGAGGTTCTCGAGCACGCCGATGAGCACGCCCCCGATGATGGCGCCCGCCACGCTGTCGAGGCCTCCGAGGATGACCACCGGGAACACCTTCAGGCCCAGGTCGGCCAGCGAGAAGTCCACGCCGCCGCGCACGCTGCCCAGGATGATCCCGCCGAGCGTGGACACGACGGTGGCGATGCACCACGAGAGCGCGAAGATCCACTTCACGCTCACGCCCAGCGAGAGCGCGACCTGCTGGTTGTCGGCGGTCGCCCGCATGGCCATGCCCGTGAGCGACAGCCGGAAGAAGAGGGTGAACGCGGTGAGCAGCGCGAGGGTGCCCACGAAGCTCCACAGGTGCACAGGCGACACCGGGACCGGGCCCAGGTGGAAGGGCTGCTGGGAGAAGAGGACGGGGAACGGGCGCGTGTCGCTGCCCCACGTCATGTTGAGGAATCCGCGGATCACGCTGGCGAACCCGAAGGTGACCATGATCACGGAGATGAGCGGTTCGCCGATGAGGGGCCTCAGCACGCCCCGCTCGATCACGATCCCGAGCAGGATGGCGACGCCCAGGGTGAGCGGCAGCGCCACGTAGAGTGGCAGCTTCATGTTGAGGATCGTCGCCCACGCCACGTACGCGCCGAAGAGGACCAGCTCCCCCGGGCCGAAGTTGACGACGCTCGAGGCCTTGAAGATGAGGACGAACCCGAGCGCCATCAGCGAGTACACGCCGCCGACGGCGATGCCCGTGATGACGAGCTGGAGCATGAACACGAGGTGCTCGTTCATCGCGGCGCGCCCTCCCGCGCGTAGAGGTCTTCGATCATCTCCTGATACTTGGTCAGGATCGTCGAGCGCCTGACCTTCTGGGTGCGCGTCAGCTCTCCGTCGTCCGCGTGCAACTCCTTGTCGAAGAGCCCGAAGGCGCGGATGCGCGCCACGCTCGGGAGATCCTCGTTCACGCGCGCCACCACGTCCGCCACCAGTGCGGTGACCTCGGCTTTTTGCGAGAGGTCCTTGAACGTCGTGAACGGCAGCCGGTTGGCCTCGGCCCAGTTCCCCACGTTGCCCATGTCGATCTGGATCAACGCCACGACGTGCGGCCGGTCCTCGCCAATCACCACCGCCTCGCGGACGTGCGGGCTGAACTTCAGCTTGTTCTCGATGAGGGCCGGCGAGAACCGCGAGCCGTCGGCGAGCCGCAGGACGTCGGTGAGCCGGTCGATCATGACCAGGTGGCCCCGGTCGTCCACGAGGCCCGCGTCCCCCGTGCTCAGCCAGCCGTCACTGATCGTCTTCGCCGTGGCCTCGGCATTCTTGTAGTAGCCGAGGAAGACGTTCTCGCCTGCGACGAGGATCTCGCCGCTCTCGGAGACGCGCACGCGCGTCCCCGGCGTGGGCTTGCCCAGCGTCTCGGCGCGGACATCGGTGTCGGGGTGCAGCACGCAGATGCCCGACGACTCGGTCTGGCCGTACACCTGCTTGAGGTTGAGCCCAATGGCCCGGAAGAACCCGAAGATCTCCGGGCCGAGGGGGGCGCCGCCCGTGTAGGCGTAGCGGACGCGCGCGAGGCCGAACTTGTCGAGCATGGTCCTGAGCGCCAGCACCTGGGCGAGACGCTTCATCAGTCGCGTGCCGGCGCTCAGCGCCCGGCCGTCAACGCGCCGGGCGGCCGCTCGCGCGCCGATGGCCAGTGCCAGGCGCGTCGCCGGGCGCTTGATCGCGGGAGCGTCGGCGATCTTCACCTGGTATTCCGAGCACATCGTCTCCCAGAAGCGCGGCGGTGCGATCAGGACGTGCGGCCCGATCTCACGGAGGTCCTCGCGCACCGTCGCCGGCTCTTCGGGGAAGTTCACGGTCGCGCCGGCCTGGAGCGCGATGGCGACGCTCAGGTTCTGCTCGCCGATCCAGGCGAACGGGAGAAACGAGACGATCTCGTCGGTGTCGCGCACGGGATCGACGCGCGTCACGTTGGTGGCCGTGGCGAGGAGGTTGCGATGGCTGATCATCGCGGCCTTCGCCGTCCCCGTCGTCCCCGAGGTGTAGAGCAGCACGGCCACGTCGTCCGGGGCCCCGCGCTCGAGCAACGCTTCGTAGCGCCCGGGCTCGCGCGTGTCGACATCGCGCCCCACGCGCTCCACGTCGTCCAGGGTGATCAGCGTCGGGTCCTTGTGGCCTTCGAGCCCGCGCATGTCATCGACGATGATCCGCTCGACGCTGGGCAGCGCGTCACGCACGGCGAGGATCTTGTCGGCCTGTTCCTGGTCCTCGACCAGGACGAAGCGCGCCTCGCTGTGGTGAAGGATGAGCCTCACGTGCTCCGGCAGGCTGTCCACGAAGATCCCGACCGGGATGGCACCGGCCGCCTGCGCGGCGAGCTCGGCATAGAGCCAGGCCGGGCGATTGCCCGAGATCACCGCGAGCTTGTCGCCGCGCTCGAGCCCGAGTTCGAGCAGTCCCAGGCACACGGCGCGCACGTGCGCCGCGTACGCGTCCCAGGTGACCTGCTGCCAGATCCCGTACTTCTTCTCGCGCAGGGCGACCTTGTGGCGGACGAAGCGCCGGGCCTGCGCGGCGAGCACGCGCGGCAACGTCAACTGATCCGCGGCGAGCGCTACCCCACGGGCGCGACCTCGAAGTCCTGACCCAGGTAGGCCTTGATCACCACGGGATCGCGCTGGACTTCGGCGGGCGTGCCCTCGGCGATCTTCCGGCCGAAGTCGAGGACGGCCACCCGGTCGGAGATGTCCATGACGACGCCCATGTCGTGCTCGATCATCACCACCGTGAGGCGCTTCACCTGCTTCACGTAGACGACGAAGCGCACCATGTCCTCGGTCTCTTCGGCGTTCATCCCGGCGGTCGGCTCGTCTAGCAGCAGCACGATCGGGTCGAGCGCCAGCGCGCGGGCCAGCTCGACGCGCTTCTGCAAGCCGTAGGGCAGCGTGCCGACGATCTTGTGCCGGATATCCTGCAGCTCGAGCAGCTCGATGATCTCGCGCTCGATGATGGCGCGATGGGCGCGCTCCTCGCGGGCGGCGCGGCCGTAGTAGAGACCGCAGGCCAGGGCGCCAGACCGCAGGTGGATATGGCGTCCGATCTTGACGTTGTCGAGCACGCTCATGCCCCGGAAGAGGGCGATGTTCTGGAAGGTGCGGGCGATCCTCAGCCGGGCGCGCTGGTGGGGCGGCAGGTGCGTAATGTCGTGTCCGTCGAAGGCGATGCGCCCGCGCGTGGGCGTGTAGATCCCGCTGATGCAGTTGAAGATGCTGGTCTTGCCCGCGCCGTTCGGGCCGATGATCGCGAAGAGGTCGCCGGCGCCGACGTCCACGCTGACGCCGGCCAGAGCCGCCACGCCGCCGAAGTTGAGATGCAACCCCTCGAGGGCGAGCAGCGCCATGCGCGCCTACGCGCTGCCGCGCTCAGGCGAGGGGCACGCAAACGGGCCCCCCGTGGTCTCGATGACCGACGAGAGCGTCGAAAGGCTGTCCGGGAACCTGATCCAGGGCATGACTCCCCCGAGGGCTGGACGGTCGGCTACTCCACAAGTGGCGGGACGCTACGCTGACTCGGAGGGCTTGTCAATATATCGGGCGTCGTGATCCGCCCGTTCGACCGCCAACGACAGGGAGCAGACAGCGCGCTCGCCACGATCGAGGAGGCCGTGGGCTTCTTCAACAGCACCGCCTTCGCGAATTCACCCTCGGGCACGTTCCTGGCCAGCATCGACTCCGGCGGCATCGGGATCCGACTCGAGGCCACGCAGGTCCAGGCGGTGGCGGCGTTCCTGCGTGTGCTGAACGCCCTGGAGAACATTCGGGCCACGACCGAGATCCAGAATTTCGTGCTCGACGTCCGACGCCACGAGGTGGCCGAGTCCCTCCTCAACCTGGCCCTCAAGGACCAGCACGATGTGGTCGACGTTCTCGACGGAGCCGGCCTTCACCCAGACGCGGCCCGTCACATGCGGAAGGCCATCGATCTCACCCGGCTGGCCAAGAACACGCCAGGCCGCGGGGCGCGCAACGCGCTGATCCGGCAGGCGCTCGCCGAGCAGCGAGCCGCCCGTGGTGACCTGGTCCAGGACTGACGCCCGCTGACGTGTCGTCGTCGCCCGAGGGAGCGGGCCAGCCGGCCTGGCCCCTCCCTCGAGCAATCTCGCCTGCCTGACCGATCACATCTCGTCCAGCATGACGTATGATACGCGGCGTCGCGCACCCCGAACGACGTCGCGCCCAGCCCGGAGGCCCCACGATGAGGGACCTGTCACGACTCCACTCCTGACGATCACCGGCGTCACCAAGCGGTTCGGCGGCGTCGAGGCGCTCACGGGCTGCACGCTGTCCGTCGGCGAAGGCTCCATCACGGGCCTCATCGGACCGAACGGTGCGGGCAAGACGACGCTCTTCAACGTGATCAGCGGCCTCACGCCCGCCGACGGTGGCCAGATCCGTCTCGGCGCCGATCGACTCGACCGCCTGCCGGCGCACGCCATCGCCCGGCGCGGGATCGGTCGCACCTTCCAGATCCCCCGCCCGCTCGGGCGGATGACCGTGCTGGAAAACCTGCTCGTCTACGCCCACGATCAGCTCGGCGAGACGCTGGCCCGCGTGTTCACGGCGCCCGGACGCGTGAGCGCGGAAGAGCATCGCCTGCGCGAGCGTGCTCACGCGATCCTCGAATCAGTGGACCTGGCTCATCTCGCCAGCGCGCGGGCCGAGACGCTCTCTGGCGGGCAGAAGAAGCTCCTCGAGCTGGCGCGCGCGCTGATGAGCGATCCGCGCATCATCCTGCTCGACGAGCCCGGCGCCGGCGTGAACCCCACGCTGATGCGGTCGCTGGTCGCGACGATCCGCGGGCTGCGGGCGGCGGGACGGACTTTCCTCCTGATCGAGCACGACATGGACCTGGTCACCGAGCTCTGCGATCCCGTCATCGTCATGGCCCAGGGTCGCAAGCTCATGGAGGGCCCCTTCGCGGAAGTTCGGCGCGATCCGCGGGTGCTCGAGGCCTATCTAGGAACATGAGGGGCCCCGACATGGCCCCTCATACTCCCCAACGCTCGGAGCGCCCTGGCAAAGCCATGCCGCTCCTCGAAGTTCATGACCTCTTTGCCGGCTATGGCGACAACGACATCCTCCGTGGCCTCTCGCTTCGTGTCGCCGCCGGCGAGCTCGTGGCCGTCATCGGGCCGAATGGCGCCGGGAAGTCGACGCTGCTCAAGACGCTGGCCGGGCTGGTGCGTCCGCGCGGCGGGCGGATCGCTCTGGATGGGACCGATATCACCGGCGCGAGCACGCAGAGGATCGTCGCGAGCGGGCTCTGCTACGTGCCGCAGGAAGCGAACGTGTTCGCCTCGCTGAGCGTTTGGGAGAACCTCACAATCGGCGCCTGGACCGCTCCGCGAGCGTTGAACGAGCGGGCGCGCACCGTCGTCGAGCTCTTTCCCGCGCTCGGTCAGCGCAAGCGCGCCCGGGCCGGGACGCTCTCGGGCGGCGAGCGCCAGATGCTCGCGATGGCGATGGCCCTGATGGTGGAGCCCCGGCTGCTCCTCCTCGACGAGCCGTCGGCCGGGCTGGCGCCGGCGCTCCAGCGCCTGGTCTTCGACCGCGTTCGCGAGATCAACGCGCGCGGCCTCGGGATCCTCCTCGTCGAGCAGAACGCGCGCGAATCGCTCGCGCTGTGTCACCGGGCCTATGTGCTCGCCATGGGCCGCGTCCGCGCCGAGGGGCCGGGCGAGGTGCTGCGCGATGATCCGGAGATCCGGCGGCTCTATCTCGGCGGCTGACACTAACGGTGGTCGAGGCGCGCGTCGGCTCCGCCGGCGCGTGCCGAACGTTGGAGGTGTCGGGGGCCATTTCGGGGCCCCTGACGAGGAGACCTATCCATGACGACGATGACACGACGACAACTGCTGCAAGCTTCGGGCACGGCCGGCCTCGTGCTGAGCGCGCCGGCCTTCCTCACGGCGCAATCCAAGGAGCCGATCCCCATCGGGACGCTCTGTCCCCTGACCGGCGCCGGCGGCTCCTACGGTCCCGACATGCAGCGGTCGGTCGTGGCCGTCGTCGAGCGGATCAACAATGCGGGGGGAATCAACGGCCGCCCCCTCCAACTCTTCCACGAGGACGACCAGACGAACGCCGAAGCCGGTGTGCGCGCGGCGCGCAAGCTGATCGACGTCAACCGCGTGGTCGCGATCGTCGCCACGTGGGCCTCGGCGGTGACCCTGGCGGTCAAGCCCCTCTGCGTGGAGGCGAAGGTCTTCGTCATCGGCGTGTCGGGCGCTGACAGCGTGACCCAGGGCGACCACAAGGGCTTCATCGCGCGCACGCAGCCGAACACGAACCTCCAGGGCCGTATGTATGGGAAGTTCGCCGCCTCGAAGAAGGAGTGGAAGCGCGTCGCCTACATGGCGCTCCAGACACCGTTCGCGCAGTCCTTCGGCGAGGCCTTCACCGGCGTGGTAAAGGCTGCCGGCGCGACGATCACCGACAGCCTCATCTACGAGGACAAGAAGCCGTCGTATCGGAGCGAGGTCACGCGCGTGCTCGCCACGAACCCCGACCTGATCATGATCGAGGGCTACACGCCGGACTCGGTCGTCATGGCGAAAGACCTCTACCGGGCTGCCTACAAGGGCGCGGTCCTCGCGCCGAGCTTCGCGATCAATGCGAAGTTCATCGAGGGCGTGGGCGCCGAGGTGGCGGAGGGTGTCTGGAACATGGATCGCGCGCCCTTGTTCGACTCCGCGGCCTTCAAGGAATTCTCCGCCGCCGTCCCCGGCGGCGATCAGAGCCCGTACGCGCCGCAGGCATGGGACCAGATGACGCTCGTCGCCCTGGCCCTCGCGGCCGGCAAGGGCGAGGTGTCGGGGACGGTGATCAAGGACCACCTCCGCACCGTCTCGAATCCGCCGGGCACCGCCGTCTATTCCTTCGCCGAAGGGACGAAGCTCATCCGCGAGGGCAAGAAGATCAACTACGAGGGCGCCTCGGGGTCGTGCGACTTCGATCAGATCGGCGACATCCTCTCCGCCCCCTTCATCGTCCAGCAGGTGCGGAAGGGCAAGAACGAGCGCGTGACGATCGTCAACCCCTGACGGCTCGCGCGAGGATGCCGCCGATCGCGCAGTACGTCTTCAACGGCGTCGTGACGGGCGGCATTCTCGCGCTCCCCGCGGTCGCGTTCTCGCTCCTCTGGCGACTCCTGCGCTTTCCGAACTTCGCGGTGAGCACGTACCTCACGGTCGGCGCCTACGTCGCCCTGGTGCTGAACCATGGCGTGCGCGCGTCGATCGAGGTGGCCTGGCTCAGCGCGCTGGTCGTGACCGGCGCCGTCGCGCTCGGCGTCGACCGCATCGCCTTTCGGCCGATGCGCAGCCGGCGCCCGTTCTCGCTGGCGATCGCGTCCATCGGCGTCGCCTTCATCCTCGAGAACGTCGTGCGCTTCGTCTGGGGCAACGATTTTCGGAGCTACGACGTTCCGGTGTCGCGCGCCATGAGCGTCGCCGGGCTACGGATCGGCCGCGAGCAGCTTCTCATCCTGGGCGTCGCGGTCGGGGTGATGGCGCTCGCCCAGGCGTTCCTGCTCCGCACCCGGCTCGGCATCGCCATGCGCGCCACTGCCGACAACGCGCTGCTCGCCGCCGCCAAGGGCGTGCCGACCGAGCGCGTGATCGCCGCCGCCACCCTGGGGGGTGGAGCGCTCGCAGGCGGGGCGGGCGTGTTCCTCGGGCTCGACGCCAGCATCGACCCGTTGATGGGCGGCGGCCTCATCATCTCGGTCTTCGCGGCCGCCATTCTCGGCGGTATCGGCTCGGCACCGGGGGCGCTCGCCGGAGCGCTGATCGTCGGCATCGTGGAAGAAGTCGGCATGCTCGTCGTCCCGCCGACCTACAAGACGGCGATCGGCTTCGTGATCATCCTCGCGGTGCTGTTGGTGCGCCCGACCGGCCTCGCCGGCGCGCGATCATGAAGGTCAGGGGCCCCGAAATGGCCGACCACACGCGATGATCGCGTATTTGACCGCCATCGCCACGCTGGTCGGTGTCCGCGCGCTGGTGACGCTCGGCCTGAACGTTCAGTGGGGCATGGCCGGGCTCGTGAATCTCGGCGCCGTCGCGTTCTTCGCCGTCGGCGCGTACACGTCCGCCCTGCTGGCAGTCGGGGGCACACCGCTCCTCTTCGCGTGGCCGGCCGCAGTCGGGCTCGCCGCCGCCGCCGGGGCCGGGCTGGCGATGGTGGCGCTGCGCCTGAGAGAGGATTACCTCGCGATCGTGACGCTCGGCTTCGGCGAAGTCTTGCGGCTCTTCCTCCTCAACGAAGCGTGGCTCACGCGCGGGGCCAACGGCGTCACGGCGATCCCGCGCCCGCTACACGCGCAGTTCACCGGGCACTACGACGTCTTCTATCTCGTCCTCGTGCTGGCCACCGTCGCGGTCGTCTACCTGGCGCTCGAGCGCGTGCGACGGTCGCCGTTCGGGCGCCTGCTCCGGGCGATCCGCGAGGACGAGATCGTCGCCGCCGTCGCGGGCAAGCCGGTGTTCCGGTGCAAGGTGCAGGCGTTCGCCCTCGGGGCCGGCGTCGCAGGGATTGCCGGGATCCTTTTCGCGCACTACCTGGCGTACGTGGAGCCGAACATGTTCCTGCCCCAGGAGAGCCTGTTCGTCTGGCTCGCGCTCATCCTGGGCGGCAGCGGCAACAACCGCGGCGCGCTGCTGGGCTCGGTGGTGCTGCTCGGCCTGCTCGAAGGCAGCCGCTTCGCGAAGGACCTGATCCCGTTTCTCACCGGCGTGCGGCTGGCCGCAGCGCAGCAGATCCTCGTCGGGGTAGTGCTGGTCGTCTTGATGATCCGGCGTCCCGAGGGATTGCTGCCGGAGAAGCCCGGCGCGAGTTGACGAGCGGGGGCCGGCGCGCTCGGACGCGCCGACCCCCCCGGGAAGCGGCTACTGCGCCCGGCCGATGGCCCGGTTCAGATCGGCCATGGGGACGATCCGCCCGTGGAGCGGCAGGTGCTGATCCACGTCCAGCTTGAGCCGGGTGATGTTGTCGGCCAGGTTCACGCTGTTCGGATTGGGGGTCGCAGGTGGAGGCGCGTTCGGCGGAGCCGGCGTGAAGGTGTCGGCCTGGATCAGGAGCTTCTCCTTCGGGAGGTACACCATCAGCATCCCATCCTCGTGAGGGCTGCCGGCGATGTGATGAATCTCCACCGTCCGCATCCCATCGCTCATCACCCGGCGCTCACGCACGGCTTCCACCTGGGCTTTTCGCCCCGATTTGGCCAGGAGGTCCGGGCTCAGGGTGGCCGGCGCGGCGAGCGCCTGCGTCAGGAACGCACGATCGCTTTCGTGGGCGACCACGGTGATGCCCACGGAGGCGAACGCACGCAGACCGCCGGAGTGATCGAAGTGATGGTGACTCGCGATCACGTAGCGGATCGGCTTATTCGGCACCAGCTCACGCACCGTCGTGATCACCGCCAGGGCGCGCTCGTCGTTCAGGGGAGCTTCCACGACGATCGCGTGGTCCTTCATCTCGATGGCTACGCTGTGGTGCGTGCCGCCAGTCAGGTACCAGACGCCGTCGGCCACCTTTTGCGGCGTCACGCGCGCGTACGGCTGCGTCGACTGCCGCACTGCCTCCGGAACCTGGATGTCGACGCGCGCGTTGGGCCGGACATCGGTGACGGCCAGCTCGAGCGCGGGAACGCCGGCGGCCGACGCCGTGATCTTCATCGGGAATTTCACACCACCGAAGTCCTTGTAGTCCGCGTACCTGATCTCGACGGGGAGGTCGCCGACCACGGGATTCGCGACCATCGCCTCGACCTTCTCGACGAGCTTGGCGTCGTTGAGGGTCGCCTTCATCGTGAAGCGACTCGGCACGGTGAACGAGACCGTTCGCCCGTCGACGGTGGCGTTGTACTTCATGGCTGCCTTGATGACCCCTTGAGGCGTGGCCCAGAGCTGAAACTGCCGCTCGGCGAGCGCGACGGGCGCCGGCGCGATCACGTCGCCGACCACGTTCCAGGCGAGGTCTCCGCTGACGACCTGGATCTGGCGCGGCGCAGGGGCCCCGCCGCCCCGGACTTCGGCGCGACTCCGCTCGAAGTCGGTCTGGGCCGACGCGGTCTCGTAGTTGATCGAGCGGGCGTAGCTCTTGAGAGCGAACTGGGGTCCCCGCTGGCCGGGGACGGCGCTCTGGCCCGTGTCGAACATGGCGCCGGTGGCCACGAACTCGAGCGACGTGAGGTTGGACGCACCCAGCGCGCTGGCCGCGTCCTCGAGCACCGCTCGTGTCGTCTGCGCGTGGCTCATTAACGGCGCCGCGAACAGCAAGGCCGCCATGGACGTGATGATCATTCGCATACTGGCTCTCCTCATGTGATGGCTCTCAACGGGAATGACCTGACGAGACCGGGCTCGTGAAAACCTGGCAAACACTAGCCGGGCCGAGGTCGGGAGTCAACCGACGACCGTGACCGGCCGGCCCCGCGTGCCCGCCGACTATAATGCGTTCCGGTCAGCAATGCGTCCCGCTCATCGAATGCGTCCGCTCATCGCCGGGGAGGAATGACGATGCGTGTGGGGTTCATCGGCCTGGGGAACATGGGCGAGCCGCTCGCGGGCTTCGTGCTGAAGGCAGGGTTCCCGCTCGTGGTCTACGACATCAAGATAGAGGCGGCGGCGTCTCTACTCGAACGGGGCGCCGTCTGGGCGGACTCGGCGAAGGACGTGGCAGCGCAGTCAGATGTCATCTGCACCTGCGTTCCCGGTCCGCCGGAGATGAAGGCCGTCACCCTCGGGGCCGGCGGCGTGATCGAGGGCGTGACCGCCGATGCCGTGGTGATCGACCACACCACGAACGCTCCGGCCGTCGTGCGAGAGGTCGGTGACGCGCTGAAGGCGCGCGGTGCTCACCTGCTCGACGCGCCCCTCGACGGCGGACGCGAGGGCGCGCTCGAAGGCCAGCTCACGCTGTTCGTCGGTGGCGACGAGGCCGTCCTGCGACGTGTCCGGCCCGTGCTCGACACGTTCTCGCGGAGCGTGGTGTGGGTGGGCGAGCTCGGCGCCGGCTCGGTCACCAAGCTCGTCCACAACGCGCTGGCGATGAGCATCGACCTGCTGCTCGCCGAGTGCCTCACCCTCGGCGCCAAGGCCGGCGTCGCGGTCCCGCGCCTCGTCGAGGCGTTCCGCGAGGGATGCATCGTGAGCCAGAACATGACCTTCACGAAGCGGATGCCCGCCACGCTGTTCCGCGGCGACTTCGCCGCGCGCTTCGCCCTGGCGCTGGCCTACAAGGACTTCCGGCTCGCTGGCGACCTCGCGACCCAGCACGGCGTGCCCACGCGTCTGCTCGACCTCTGTCAGATGGAGCTGCTCGAGGCGATGAATCGAGGCTGGGGCGGCCAGGACAGGATCAAGGCGTCGACGCTTCAGGAGGAGCGCGCCGGCGTGAAGCTCCGACTGTAGACACGGAGGGCCCCGACATGGCCCTCATACTCCCCACCGCTCGGGTGCCCCGGGACACTCGGGGCACGCCTCGATGCGCGCCTGGCGCTCCTCTAGCGCGCGGACACCGTCCCCGGCATCGTAGCGCGGCGCGCTTCCGCCGGCTCGGGCCGCGCCACCGGCATGCCGCGACGACCGAGCTTCGACTGGTCCATCAAGTAGAAGTTCAGGCTGTTGTCGAGCAGCATCTTGCGCTTCGCGGAGTCGGGAACGTCTTTCCGGCCGAGCAGTGTCGCGACCGTCCCAGGATAGGGCTGGCCGTCGTGGCCCGGCTCGCCGACGAACAACGCGTCGAAGTGCAGATAGTCCGAGGCGAACAGCATCGCGTCCTCGCCGACGTGGTCGATGAAGAACGGGATGAACTCGTCGCCCGGCTCGCACGAAAAGAACACGCGACCGCTCTTGACGTACTCGCTCGGCTTCGCCGAGATGTGCGCCCATCGCTCGGGGGCGACCTCGTTGTACTCGTCCATGCGGTGCATCCAGTACGGCACCCACCCCGCCCCGGCCTCCAGGAACGCGATCCTCAGCCGCGGGAACCGCTCGAGCACGCCGCCGGTGATGATGTTGGAGCACGCGAGCATCTGCGCGAACGTGTGCGCCATGTGCGAGGCTTCGAGCATGTGATCAGGCCGGTTGAGGTCGAAATAGCTCCGGAAGAGCGACGGCAGTGCGGGGCCGTGGACGGCGATGGGCACGTTCAGCCGCTCGGCCTCGGCCCAGAAGTCGGTGAGCCGCACGTCGCTCAGCAACGTGTCCTCTCGTACCGTGCAGCCGATCTGGATGGCGACCATGTTCAGCCGGCTCACCGCGCGCTGCATCTCCGCGATGGCCCCCTCGACGTCCTGGAGCGCCACGAGGCCGACGCCCTTGAGCCGCTGCGGGCACACCTCGCAGTAGTCGTAGAGCCAGTCGTTGTACGCGCGTGCCCGTGCCGCCGCGAAACCCCCGTCGAGCGTGACGGTGAGCGGGAGCTCGTCGGTGGGATAGATGACCGCCACGTCGAGCTGATCCTTGTCCATGTCCGAGAGGCGAGCCCACGGATTGTAGGTCCCCATCCGGCGATAGTGGATGGCCTTGCCCTTCGGCGGGGGCAGGTTGCCGTTGACGCCGACGAACCCGATGTCCGTCTCGGGGCCCCAGACTTTACCGTCCACGAGTCGGACGATATAGCCGCGGCCCGCCTGCGTGTAGCGCGGACGCCGCTCGCGATACTTCGGGTCGATCCGCTCGTACGTCGCGTCGACCTCGATCACGTGGCCGTCGCCATCGATCACGAGCTCGGGCTTGTCAGTCATGGCACGCTCCTTGGCAGTGGTGATGCCTCACGGGAGAGCAGACCCCGATCACAATCGCTCAGAACCTATCACAGAAAGGTCGCGTCACGCCGATGGGCGCCTATGTCGATCAGCAGTGTCAGCCGCCCCGACACACGTGCCGGGCACGGAATGCTTCGCGGCCAGAAGTCGCCGTCGCGACGAGCTTGGCCTCGTGTTTGCCGTGCGGTGTTCCGGGAGGGTGACTATGTTTGGATTCGGCATGTCGACCTGTTTCTTCTGTGAGCGTCGCGTCCCCAAAAAGACCGTGTTCCGCGGACAGGATCCGAACGAAGTGACGATCTGTGTCGATTGTTACGAGAAATGGGCTCAAGACGGCCGCCAGTGCTCCCACTGCAAGACGATCGTCCATGGCCCTCAGGACCTCGCGGCGTTCTTCAAGCCGCGCCCGGGATTCGGTCACGCGGACTGTGGAGGGGTTCGGCTCACGCGGTAGCCCGGCCCGCGGAGCGATCGCACCGCCTTCTCCACACCGGGTGGGGTGGCCAGGCTCCTCGAGGCGACGCACCATCTCGCCTTCCCGGGTATCCGCGGCTTCATTGATGGCGAGCTGCGCGCTCTGGCTGGGCAGATGGAGCTCTCCCCGGCTGTGGTGGACGTCGTGGCCCGTTCCGCGGACCCAGTCGCGGCCTCCTCGTGATGCGCCCGGGGCTGGGCGTGAAGCTCGTCCTCACCATCGCGCCTGGTCGACAGCCTGAGCCCTGCCCCGGCGTTCTCTCGATCGTCGGTCAGCCTTGCGCATCGACGTCCACCGCCGATCGCACGATCGCCACCGCCCGAGCCGCGCTAGAATGAGCCCGACGCGTGTCGGGTCCAACGCCCCCGTAGCTCAGGTGGATAGAGCAGCAGTTTCCTAAACTGCGTGCCGGGTGTTCGAGTCACCCCGGGGGCACACCCATTACCCACGGCAGTGATCTCGCCATCCTCGCCGATCTGCGGCCGGTCTCAATGGTCGTCGCGATCGCTCGGCCTGAACGTCGGGCATCCTCGCCTCGATTCCCACTCGAAGTCGCGGTGTAGCACGCCTACCGGGGCGCTGGGTGCAGGGGGTGCTCGCCTTGACGATGCTCGCCTGCCCTGCGTACCGTACCCATCACGTTCAGGAGGAGAACCGAATGCGCGACTATGACCCCAAGGACGTCGCGGGAAGGATCTTCCGAGAGTCCTCCAAGCCCAGCATTGGCCCTCATGTGGCGATGGGCCACAACACGGAAATCGACCCCGTTTGCAAGAAGGCCGTCCCTCGGGGAGCCGCGAAGGCCGAGCACGACGGGCAGACTTATTACTTCTGCGGTACAGAGTGCAAGGACAAGTTCGGAACAGAACCCAAGAAGTACATCGAGTAACCGGGCCTGTCGTGCCCGACCCTGGGACTGTCCTCCTCTACATCCTGAGCACCCTCGCTCAGACCTGTGCTGCGCTCGCGGCGTTCGTGGGAGCGGTGGGGCTCTACAAGCTGCAGTCGCTGCGTGGTGAACATGCCCGCAACGAGCACACCATCCGAGGGGCCCTGGGTGGATCGGTCTTGACCCTCGTGCAGGCTCAGGTGCTGCCTCTCGAAGAGATCATCCGAGACGCAAGGGGTGCTCAGGGTCCCGGCACGATCACTCCGGAACCCGTCAAGGTTAGGCTTCGAGATGCACTCGCCGAGTGGGACGAGTTCCCCAACCGTCAGCAGCGAGCGACGACGGCGTTGATCATCTTCGAGGCGTGGAACCTCCTCGTGATCGTGGCGTCCCTCGTCGGGTTCAACTGCATCCGCGAATGGGCGGGCGCACCGTGGCTTTCGTGGGCCCTCTGGTTCGTCGCCGTCGTCACCGCCGTCATCACCGTGGGCTCGGTCTGGGTCTGGACCCGAGGCGTGGAAACTTGAGTGACACAGCCCGACGCATCTCTGCCCTCTGCGGTCGCGCCTTCGCCATCCTCATTCCAGAGAGCGCCGAGGAGACTGAGAGCGACAAGCTCTGCCCCGATTGCTCGCGCCTACCACCACCGATGCCTGATTGACGATGAGTCGGCCGCGCCTCGGGCCCAGCACCAAACCTTGGCTTCCGCGGGCGGTGTCCGACGCTCGGATGGTCGCGTCGGAGTTCCCAGGCTCGCTCGTCATCTCGCCTGGATGAGTCGCCATGGGGGTGCGACCGCGGGTAGCGGGACACACGGCCGTGAGTGACTCCGCCGGAGCCGACCCCAATCGCCCCCGCGTGGTCGCCCGCCTACTGCGGCGAGTCGTCGATTACGGAGTAATCCTCAGTGAACGGGGCTCGGACCAGATTCACGAGCCGTGCGACTACGCGAATGCGCACGTCAGGCCGAAACACACGCCAGCCCCAAAGGTGCCGCTGCCACCTCGGTAGCAGTCCCGCCCGTTTTACGCCACCGCGGCGACTGTACCTCGTCGCAGGCTCTGCGGATCGAAGTGCTGGTTGTACGTCTCGATGGACGCCACGACGACATGGACTTCCACGGTGAGGAGTTCGATGCCGACGAGGGAGACGCGGACCCAGGCGTCGATGACGATGCCCTTATCCAGCACATGATCGAGGACATCAATGACGCTGGTCGAGGACGATGCTCGTTCAACGACCATGCGGCACCCCCACCTCTACGCCCGAACCTCGTGGCCTTGCTTAAAGGTCACGGGCCTGCTCGCGACCTCCCATTCGCCGTCAGCGTTCGTGAAGCGATCGCCGATGCGGACGTGCTCCGGGAAGATGGCCACCGACTCGGCTGACGAGGGACGGCTCCGCTTCGGTCATGCGACCCCTCTGCTCGATCAAGCGAACCGCTGCTTGGAGATAGTACTGGCGGGGCGCTTCCCCTGGGGACCCTGTGTCGCTAATACTCGCGCGACCAGACGTACATCGAGTAATTGTCCGAGCCGTCCTTCGCGCGGTCCAGACGATAAATTGTGTACATCATCTTCCCGCCCAGCATCTTCTCGTCGCACACGAG
>WNGI01001719.1_pt1 | contig 25566 bp, 20 predicted proteins | sample 5400621 | NCBI WGS metagenome assembly WNGI01 (sample SAMN13153374, study PRJNA577476) | soil metagenome | isolation source: 20 cm soil or saprolite under Garry oak tree replicate 1 | place: USA:California | collected 2016-06-15 | reverse complement strand
CAAATTCCCGCAAAGCCATTATCTGATGGGCGTCTATTCGCAACTGACCACCGCATTTTTTGCCATAGGTCAGGAAGACAAGATGTTCGTCGCGGGTACCAAGGCCATCGAGCTCAATCCGGATAACGTCGACGTCCTCGCGCTGCTTGCCATGGCCATGCCTCGACGCGTCAAGTCCACCACACCCGACGCCCAGCAGCAATATCAAAAAGCCGAAGGTTATGCCCGCCACGCCATCGAACTGATCCCTAACCTGACGAAGCCGGATACGGTTGACGATGCCACGTTCGAGAAAGCGAAGAATGACAAGCTATCGATGGCTCACAGCGGCCTGGGGCTGATCGACATCCAACGTCAGAAATATGAAGATGCGCGGACCGAACTGATGCTGGCCACCCAGTTGGCATCGGCCCCCGATCCGGTCGACTACTACCTGCTGGGCAACGCGGACGTGCAAGCCAGTTACTACAACGATGCCGTGGCTGCCTACGAGAAATGCGCGGCGAGTGGCCCATTGGTCACCCAATGCAAGTCTCGTGGGGAATCCGCCAAAAAAGATGCCACGACGAAAATGGGCAGGTAGCATTGTATGCCGATCGCAGTGGGCGAGCTTGCGGAGTTGGAGTCGGTTCTCGGACATGAATTCCGCGATCCCCGATTGCTTTGGCAGGCCCTGACCCACAGCTCGCGCATTCCTGAACGCACGGTGGAGGATTGCACGGGGGACAACGAGAAACTCGAATTCCTGGGCGATGCCGTGCTCGAATTGTTGGTGAGTGAAGAACTAGTCCGGACTTTCCCGGACTGGCGCGAAGGCCAGCTTTCAAAGAGCCGCGCCCGTTTGGTGAACGAGGGTTCGCTTTCTACCGTTGCTCAGCGCCTTGGACTGGGGAAGCACTTGCGGCTCAGCCGTGGCGAAGAGAAAACAGGCGGGCGATCAAAGCCTGCACTTTTGGCTGATGCGTACGAAGCCGTCGTGGCGGCCATTTACCTGGACGCAGGTTTGCAAGCGGCCCGGCGGTTCGTCCAGAAATCACTCATGGAGGTCGCACTCACCGCCGCGGCCGGCAATTTGGGGCGGTCCGACCACAAGTCTGCGCTTCAGGAATTGCTCCAGGCAAGGGGCATGCCGCCGTGTAATTACCGCGTCGTCGAAGAAGCCGGTCCGGACCACGAGAAAACTTTCCACGTGGAAGTGCGCATCACCGGTGAACTGACTGCCACCGGAACAGGCAAGACCAAGAAGGAAGCCGAGCAGGCGGCAGCCGTAGCCGCCCTCTATCAATTGGGTGTCGAAGGAGAGGGAAGTGAACAGAAGCATGACTGACACCGCACAGGTCGCCGAGGTGCAGGGCGCTGCGGGAAATCGAGTGGAAGCCCCTCCTGCTGCGACGCTGCGTGAATACATCGAGTCACTTCTGGTCACGGTCATCCTGGCACTGTTCGGCACTACATTTATTGTCCAAGCCTTCAAGATTCCGTCCCAATCGATGGAGCCGACGCTACTGGTGGGCGACCACCTGCTTGTGAACAAATTCATCTTCGGAGGGCGTGGCCATTGGTACGACCATTTCTTGCCGTACCGGGAGATTCGCCGGGGCGACATCATCGTTTTCAAGTTTCCGTACCAAGACCACCCGCATTACGTCAAGCGCGTGATCGGCATTCCAGGTGACCACCTCAAAATCGTCGACCAGCACGTCTACTTGAATGGAAAACGGCTCAACGAGCCTTATGTGGCTCGCGATCCGGCCGCTCCGTATGACCCATTTGGAGATAACTTCCCTCCGCGCAACGAACAGTTCCTGCAGGCCAACATGCAGCCCGAATGGGCCGATCAAATCCTATCGAACGTCCATGACGGCGAAATCGTGGTTCCTCCGGATAAGTATTTTGCGATGGGTGACAATCGCGACCATAGCTGGGACAGCCGTTTCTGGGGCTTTGTAGACCGCGACGCCATCATGGGGCGCCCCGTGGTCATTTACTGGTCCGTGCAAAGCGCTCGCGACGAAGAGGCGGACCGGAGCCTCAATGGGTGGCTGTTGAACTTTTTGGATACGCTGATCCATCTGCCGTCGAGGACGCGTTGGCCCCGCATGCTTCACGAGGTTCACTGACACGGTACTTTTCTTCCAGTCCGTCGTTCGCCACAATTCTTGGCCTCACAATGCGTAAACGAAAATCGCTGCCGTGGATTTTCATTCTTGCCATCGCGCTGTTTGCCGCAAGCATCGGACTTTCCCGCGCGCTGCGGACCAGCGCCGCGCGGCGATTCCTGATCGCTCATCTCGAAGCAAGCTTTGGGCGTCCCGTGGATGTCGGCCGATTCGATTTCAGCCTGCTCGACGGCGCGCGCCTCGAGGCGAATTCCGTCACCATTTCGGAAGACCCTCGCTTCGGCAATGAATATTTCCTTCGCGCGGACACTCTGAGGGCAGGGCTTCGCTGGCCTGCGTTGTTTTCCGGGCGTTTTGAATTCGGCACTCTTTCTCTTTCGCGGCCGAGCCTGAATCTCGTGCGCGATAGCCAGGGCCGGTGGAACATCGAGCAATGGCTGCCGCCCGCTCCCTCCAGCAAGTCCCGTCCAGGGTTTGTAGGTCCTCCAGCCGCCCCGCGGAGCATCTCGACTGCCCGCCTCTACCGCATCGATATCGCTGGTGGACGCATCAATTTTAAGCAAGGCGATGACAAGAGTGCCCTTGCTCTAATCGGCGTTTCGGGCCGCGTTGACCAGGATGCTGCGGGGCGATGGGCGTTGGACCTGGAGGCACAGCCAATGCGCGCCGGTGTGGGGTTGCAGCAACAAATTGGTACGCTCCGCCTTCGCGGCAATGTTGCGGGCACCACCGCGCGGCTTCAGCCTGCCGAGCTGAGTCTTACCTGGCTGAATGTTTCACTTGCCGATGCCCTGCGGCTCGCCCGCGAGTCTGACTTCGGAGTTCGGGGAGAGCTGGCGGTGGACGTCAAGGCTCGAATCACCCCTACCATTTCCAATTCGAGCGACTCTGCCGGCGCGGGCGGTGCGCAGTGGTCAATTTCGGGCGTGGCTCGCCTGACGGGACTCCACGGATGGAGACTTCCAGGACGCGGCACCGATCCCGCGGTCAATCTCTCCTTCGATGCAGCATGGCGTCTGGGAGAAGCCCGCACGCGAGTCCCGAAGTTCCTCGTCGAAATGCGGAATTCGCACCTGCAGGGCGCCGGCGAATTGGATTGGGCGCACGGGTTGCGTCCCGAGGTGCAGCTCAATTCATCCAGCGTCGGTCTCGCGGATGTCATGTCGTGGTATCGAGCGCTTCGCCCAGGTGTGCCGGGGAATCTGGATCTTGAAGGGACACTTGGCGTCGACGCAGCTCTTGGTGGATGGCCTCTGCAACTCGAACAGGGCGCGTTTGCCAGCTCTGGTGGAAAACTCACGGGAGCGTCGCTGCCGTCTCCGTTGAAGATCGGCGCCATCAACGTCAGCGGCTCTCGCGGAGCGTTGGATTTTGCCCCGACGGAGATCTCATTTGCGGCGCCTACCGCCGGAGGGAAATCCGGAACGGTTTCAGCGGACGACGCACCCGTGAACTCATTCACGATGCGCGGAACGATTTTCCCGGACGCCTCCGGCATATTCCATTGGCCTCGGAGTTGGAATTTCTCGATCGAGGGCGGGACGCCTCGCGTCGAGAATTGGCTGGCCCTTTCCGAGGCGCTGGCTCACCCTTTGAATGCGAGCTGGACCGCTGCGGGCGGACTCGCCGTGAAAATGCGAGCGGTCCACAGCGCACCATCGCCGGCCACGATCTGGCTGGGCACGATCGATTCTCGGGACCTCAACGTCACTACAGCCTACTTGAACCAGCCGCTGCGTCTGCCCAACGCACACATGGAATTTGCGCAATCCCAGCGAACGCTGACATTGATCGCTGCGAACGCATTCGGCGCGATGTGGCGAGGGACTGTCGTACGTAAGAACGCTGACGCACGATGGACATTCGATGTCTCTGCGGACCATTTGGATGTCGCGGAACTCGACCGGTGGCTCGGACCCCGAGCGCGCCCCGGCCTGCTGGCACGATTTACGGGCGCCGGAGAATCGACGGCTGATATTTCCAGGCGCGATGCCGCGGTCGCGCGAATCGCCGCGCGCGGACGTTTGCGCGCCTCGGAAATCGTGCTTGCGCCATTGCGCTTTGAAAAATTCGACGGCCAGGCGGAACTGGCGGGCCGGACGATCACAATTCGCAAGGCGCAGGCGGATTTCTTCGGCGGAAAAGCGTTGGGCACGTTGAGTGCCCGGTTGCTCGCCGACCCATCCTACCAATTTCAAGGGCGCTTTGAACGAGTGGATGTTGCGCGGCTGGTTCGCGCCGTGCCTTCGCTCAGCACCCGTGTTGCGGGAACAGCGTCCGCTACGCTCACGCTCACCGCTCATGGCGTGGGCCGCGCGAATTTGGTTCGTTCCATGGAAGGCGATGGCAGACTGGACGCGCGGAATGTGGAACTCAGCGGAATGGATTTTGCGAGCCTGATTTCCGGGGACGCTCAAGATTCCTCGCGGGGCCGGTTCGCGTCCGCGCAAGGAAATTTCCGCATTGGTGGCGGCGGAATCGAGGTGGCGGATTTCGTCCTGGACAATTCGCAAGGCCGTTTCAAGGCGGAAGGCCGCATTGATTTTTCTCATGCGCTGAACCTGCGCATTCATCCGTCGATTTTTCATGCCACAACAAACCTGGCAAGCGCCCCGCCGCCAAGTTTTGTGGTGGGCGGCACCATCGAGTCTCCGAGCGTTGGCCCTCCGCCTCCGTCAGCGAAATCGGCTGCCAAGTCTGCCGCCCGCGCGCGATAGCATCGCCATGCTGGCAAGGGGTCCGTTTGCCCGCCAAGTTTTGGTAGGACAGGCACTCCTGCCTGTCCGCTTGACGTGTGACCGGATCGTCCGGGACAGACAAGAGTGTCTGTCCTACCCAGCACATTGAAACACGGCTGACACGCCAGTTGAATTGCAACAACACGTGTGGCGGCTTACTATCGAGGCGTGCCCATCTGTAACACATCTCCGCTAACCCGAAGTAAATTGATGACGCGCGGAACGATCGTGTTCGTGGTCCTATGGTTTCTTTCATCCGCCGCCGGCGCGCAGAAGAAGACGCCAGACAAATCCCCTGCAAAAGCGCAGCAAGGCAGCACTGCCGCCTCGCAGCCCCGCGTTTCTCTTTCCCCAAGATTTTCGCCGGGACAGGCGTTGCGTTACACGATGGAATTCGAGACGACCACCGCTACTTCGCGATCCGGCATGGCCAAAGACCCGCAAGGCCCCGCGAAACTCGTGATCGACTGGGACGCCACGATCCTGCTGGAGGTTCTTCCCGCCGAACCCAGTGCGCCGGGCAGTATCCGGCTCCGTACCAAGTATGAAAAATCCACGGCCCATGTCACGAGCGATACCTTCGACCCGGCAGCCGCCGCGACCGAGGAACAGTACCAAAATCTCGAAGGCAAGGCGGTTGAATTCACACTCGACGCGAATGGAAAAGTGATCTCAGTTTCAGGCCTGGAGGAGATCGTCGATGGAGAGAAGACGGTGGAGGCCGCACGGGATTGGATCGCGCAACTCAGTGCAGGCTCGGGAGCGCCCGCGGGCGGCGTCACCGTGGGGCAGAAGTGGTCCTCCGAACAACCAGCGGCATCGCTCCCGGTTGCCGGGATGGTCTGGCGCACCGAATCCGAATACCTGCGCGATGAAATTTGCCGTCCGCCCAATCCTGATGCGGCGCCAACTCCATCGAGCGCCGAATCGGCGGGAAATCCAGAGCCTGCTGAAACCTGCGCCGTAATCCTCACCCGCTTGAACTTGGTTCGCCGCAAACCCGTTCGTGACGTCACTCCCGAGGAATACCGCAAGAGTGGCGTGCAAACCGCCGGGAAATGGGATGGTTCGGCAGAGAGCCTAAGTTACATCTCGTTGCGGACGGGCCTGGCCGTGAGCGTCACGCAAACGGGAACAGAGGAAATGGATGTCACGCTCACGACCGGAAAAAACATTTCCATGCGCTACGCCGGCACGATCCTCTCGCGCTCCCAGGTTGCGCTGGTTGCTGACGATCTGCAGCAGAAATAATTAATCAAACGGTGGCGTCCCGATCACTTTACGGCTTTGGTTGATTCGCGATGTTCGCCCAATTTGCAAGAAATCCTGAAATGCCACCGTTTGCATTCTTACCCAGGTCAGAATTCGACCATGATTGACTATAAATCGCGTACCCGCCAGGCAATGTCAGAATCTTGACTTTAGCTGCGACGGCGCTGAGGACTGAAGTTTGCCAAGCGCGGAATTCGGCACCGTAGAGAAACAAATTCGAGATCCCAATTGATGGAGTGCGAATGTCGGCGATGTGAGTGCCAACGTGGGACAAGGCGATCTCCAATGCCGGCCCCTTTAACCGTTCGCCGTCGAAAATGGCCTGAAATAATAGCCCATCGGGGGAGTTCGCGTTGGACATTGCGGTGTCGTCCTTAGGAATTTCATTTGCTCCGCCAAACCCAACGCTGACTCCATTGTTTTCTCCTGGGGCACCGAACGCATTGGCACCTCGTTTCACTTGGTCGGCAGTAGGTGTGCCTGGCGTGAAGGATCCGCCCCCCGACATTGCATCATCAGAAGCAGCAGCTCCTCCCTTTGCATAGTCTATTTCCTGTGGAGAAATTTCAGAAACTGATTGCAGGACTAGGCGCGCGCTATAACGATTCAAATGTCCAAACCCACCGAGTCCGACCACCCTCCCTCCACTCTCGCGTATCAGTCCAGTGTCTTTCGTTCCATCCAATCGCCCAACGAGCGTCGCGGTGACGGTAAATTTCACGCAGCCCAGACACAGGCCGTTAGTCTTAGCAGGCGTTGACAGCAGATTATCAAAGTCCTTGAAGTCCTTATTCTTGTCGAGTGTCACCGGGGCACGACTGATGTTGGTGGTCGCAGCCGGGTGATTTTTGCCGAGCTGCAATCGCAGGAGCGCGGCGGGACCCGCCCTTCCCTTCGTCCCCTCCGGGTAAGCCAGCCAGATCATCTGATTGCAACTTGATCCCCTGATGGCAAATTCTTCAAAACCCGCGATGACAACCCCTTTAATTCGCACAATCTTTCCGTCAAAGGACTGCGGATTGGCAAGGATGTCGCAGACTGTTGAGTCCACTACCTGGGCCGACAGCGAAGACGGAATCATTAGGCAAGCCATCACCACGAAGAACAGGCGTGTACGCGTCATAAGCTTGCCTCCGGTATCTAGAATCGGTAGATGGTAACGCAATCGTCAAGGCACTGCCAAACAAATCTCATGCCAACGGAATCGCCCTTGCCAGCTGCCTTTTTCGGCCCTCGCCCGACTGCGCTATAATGTATGGTTCTGCGCGGCTCGATAGCGGCGCCGTGTCGGCCTATAGCGATGAACTTCAAACTCATGAGCGACTACGAGCCTCGCGGCGATCAGCCGGAGGCCATCGAACAACTCTCTCGTGGCATCGAGGCGGGAGAGAAGCATCAGGTTCTGCTCGGCGTCACTGGGTCCGGGAAGACATTCACGGCGGCCAAGCTGATTGAGCGGGCGAACCGTCCCGCTCTGTTTCTCGCGCATAACAAAACGCTCGCGGCGCAGCTCTACAGTGAATTCAAGAATTTCTTTCCGCAGAACGCGGTCGAATACTTCGTCAGCTACTACGATTTCTACCAGCCGGAAGCGTACTTGCCTGCGTCGGATACTTACATCGAGAAAGAATCCACGATCAACGACGAACTCGACAAGCTGCGCATGAGCGCCACGCGGTCGCTGTTCGAGCGGCGCGACGTCATAATCGTCGCTTCAGTATCGTGCATCTATGGCATCGGCTCACCGGAGGCTTATTTCGGAATGCTCCTGTTGATTGAGAAGGGGCAGAACGTGGCGCGCGAGGCGCTGCTGCGAAAACTCGTCGACATCCAGTACGAGCGGACCGAGGAGTTGCGCCGCGGAACGTTCCGCGTGCGCGGCGATCGCCTGGAAATTTATCCGCCGTATGAAGATAACGCCTACGCCGTCGAACTCTGGGGCAGTCAGGTGGACGCCATCCGCCAGATGGACCCGCTGACCGGCGAAGTGCGTTCCGGGCAAAATGATTTGTCGCGATTGACGATCTATCCGAAGTCGCACTACGTCATGCCCGCCGCGCAGAGAGAGCGCGCCATCCGCACCATTCTGGAAGAGCTTGACTGGTGGGGGCCGGAGCTTAAAAAACAAGGTAAGTACGCCGAGGCGCAGCGCGTCTGGCAGCGCACGATGTTTGATATCGAGATGATGCGCACGATCGGATATTGCCACGGCATCGAAAACTATTCGCGCCACATGTCAGGCCGCCTGCCCGGCGAAGCGCCGCCCACATTGCTCGATTATTTCCCGCAGGATTACCTATTATTTATCGACGAATCGCATCAGACCGTCCCGCAACTTCACGCGATGTATCACGGCGACCGTTCGCGCAAACAGACGCTCGTGAACTACGGTTTCCGCATGCCCTCGGCGCTCGATAATCGTCCGCTGAATTTTGAGGAATTCGAGCACCGCACGGGGCAAGTGATTTACGTCTCCGCGACGCCGGGGCCTTACGAACTGACGCGCTCGGCGGGAGTCGTGGTCGAGCAGGTAATTCGTCCGACAGGCCTGGTGGACCCGGAAATCGAGGTGCGCCCGGTAAAAGGCCAAGTGGACGATCTTCTGGAAGAAATCCGTGTGCGCGCCGAGCGCAATGAACGCGTGCTGGTCACCACGCTCACCAAGCGAATGGCCGAGGACCTCGCGGAATATTTCGCCGAGACGGGAGTTCGCTGCCGCTACATGCACTCGGAAATCGATACGCTCGAGCGCGTCCGCATCCTGCGCGACCTGCGCCGCGGGGAATTTGATGTCTTGATCGGCATCAACCTGCTGCGCGAAGGCCTCGATCTGCCGGAAGTCTCGCTGGTGGCAATCCTCGATGCCGACAAGGAGGGCTACCTGCGCAGCGCCACGGCGCTCATCCAGACGATTGGACGCTGCGCGCGGCACATCGAAGGGCGCGCAATGCTCTACGCCGATCGCATGACGGGCTCGATGGCGCAGGCCATCGAGGAAACGAACCGCCGCCGCGCCAAACAGGTCGCCTACAACGACGCCAACCACATCACTCCGCAATCCATCATCAAGTCCGTGGATATGAAACTAGCGGCAATCGTGGAAGCCGATTACGTCACGGTTCCCGTCGAGGACTTTGCGGATGCGGACATCACGAGCGAGACGAAGCTCGGCGAAGTTTTGGCGCAGCTCGAAATCCAGATGCGCGAAGCCGCGAAGAAATTCGAGTTCGAGCGCGCCGCCGCGCTCCGCGACCGCATCCGCGCTCTCAAACAGCGCGACCTCTCCGGTTTCTTTTCCGCCGTTACCGAGCCAGCTCCAGTAGACTGAGCAATCACGCACTCAAAGGCGGTGTTCCACGGGAGTCGCCGTTGTAGCGGCCGCCCGATTTGTGGGCGGGCAGTTTTTCTGTCTGATTTTCTAGCAGCTAGACCAACCCCTTGCGCAACTCCTCGAGCGGATAAAACGTCCCGCGCCAAACAACCCCGCCGCGCCAGAGTGTTGCAATAGCGGAGCGCGCCAGCATCCAGCAAAACAGGACGGCGCCGAGCGGATGCGTGAACCCGTAGAGCGGCGAAGCGTTCGTCGACCAGATCATCGCGCCATGAATCAGAATTGCCGCCCCTGCCGCGATCCCCGCGAACGCACGCGCCCAACCTGTAGCGAACAGCAAGCCGAAAAATGGCAGGACGCTCATGATCAGCGGCAGCGCCATCGCGACGAGAGCAAACAGCGCATTGTAGTGAACCGCGGCGAACAAGTTTTTTGTGACGCCGCGGATCACGTTCTGCAAACCGCTATGCCAGCGCACGCGGACCATGTCCTGCGCCACGGCCACGCCTGAACGCAAGCCCGCCATCTTCATCAGCTTGCCGAGTTTCATGTCTTCAATGACGTCCATGCGCAGCCGGCGGTGTCCTCCGCTCTTTTCATAAGCGGCCCGGCGAACGAGTTGGAAGGCCCCGACTCCCACGTAGCGTCCCGAGCGCGGATTTGAAGCCTGCCAAGGCTCGTTGCCGAAGACGAACCCGAGGCCGAAATAGGTAATCGCCGTAATCTCCCAGAATCCGCGCATCTCGATGGAGGCGAGAAGGGTCAAATGGTCCCACCGGCGCTCCTGGGCAAGCGCGACGGCCCGGCGCAGCACATCAGGCGCAAAATGCACATCCGCATCCGTAAAAACGAGCCACTCGCCCCGCGATTGTTCGAACCCCGCAACCAGCGCGTGTGGTTTCCCGAGCCAGCCGGGCGGCAAAGCGGCAATATCGATGACTTTCAGATTCGGTTTCGCGCGTTCGAATGCGTGAAGAATCTCGGGAGTCTGGTCCTGGGAGCGGTCGTTTACGGCGATGACCTCAAACCGGGGATAATCCTGGGCCAGGAGCGTCTCAAGGGCGCCGGGGAGTTTTTCTGCTTCGTCCCGTGCCGCAAAAATCACCGAAATCAGCGGCGCATCGCCCGGGGGCAACGGCGGAGCGTCCGAGAGCCACGGCAGGCGGGCCATTCCAAAGCCGGCACGTATTCCCTGAATAACCCACAGGGATGCAATCAGGCCGAACATCACAATCCAGAAGATGTGCAAAATTGAATATTCCGCCAGGCCGAATTTTCTGTACGGTAAAGATACCCGAAAATTGTATGCTAACACAGCAGATGCCGGAGACATTATCCATCGTCGGCGCAGGACGTGTGGGGAAAGCGCTGGGGCGTTGCTTACACGATCTCGGATGGCGCGTGGGTGTCGTCGCAACGCGATCGATCCCTACGGCACGGGCAGCAGTGCGCGCCATTGGCGCCGGGGATCCGGCGGACCACCTCACGCGTCAAGTTCTAGCCTCCAAAGTCGTGCTGATAGCCACGCCCGATGATGTCATAGCGGACGTGGCAACTGAGCTGGCGCATCTTGGCGGCAATGAGTGGCGCGACAAGGTCGTGCTCCACACCAGCGGCTCGCTGGACTCCTCTGTGCTCGGGCCGCTGGCCGACGCAGGTGCGGAAACCGGATCGATTCACCCGATGCAAACGTTCAGCGGCCAGAGTGTGCCGGATCTGGCGGGCTGCGTGTTCGGCATCGAAGGGAGCCCTAAAGCAATGAAGGTCGCGCGGAAAATGATTCGACAGACTGGCGGAGTGGCAGCGCGCTTGAATGGAGGAAACAAGGCAGCGTATCATGCAGCTGGATCGATTGCGTGCGGACAAGTCTTGGCCCTCCTGGAGACTGCGACCCGCCTGCTGATGGCCCAGGGCTTCACGCGACGGCAAGCGGCTCGCGCCCTGTTGCCGCTGACGCGCCAGACACTCGATAACTTCGAACGGATCGGACCGCGTGCCGCATGGACGGGACCGATGGCCCGAGGCGATTTTTCGACCGTGCAGCGCCACGTGGATGCGCTTTCGGATTTTCCGCCCGAATATCAGGACGCGTACAAAGTGCTCTCGCGCCTGGCCGCCGCCGTTCTCTCGGACGATTCAAGCGCGCTGCTCCAGAAGCTGGACGGCATCTTCGGCCCGCGCCCAAAAGGGGCCGAAGAAAAAAAAGTGCGCAAGAAATCTGCTGCCGGATAAAATGATTCGCGGCCTAATACTTGCGGGCTCCAAGCCGCCGACGCGCAAGACCCAACGCTATGGCGGCGGAGCGTAGAGCCCGCACCCGAATTCTGATCTGCGAGGGGCTCCTTGACACAACTGAACATTCCGATCGAGAGCATGTCACTTCCCAACGGTTTGCGGGTTGTCGTTTCGCCGGACCGGGCTGCGCCGGTGGCCACTGTGGGGGTCTATTACAACATCGGGTTTCGAATCGAGCCGCGGGGCCGGAGCGGCTTTGCGCATCTGTTCGAGCACATGATGTTTCAGGGCTCGGCCAACGCCGACAAGATGGTGCACATCAAGCTGATCAATTCTTCCGGCGGCGTGCTGAACGGTTCGACGCACTACGACGTGACAAATTATTACGAATCGGTGCCGTCGAACGCGCTCGAGCGTGTGCTGTGGCTGGAGGCCGACCGCATGCGCGCCCTCAAGGTGGACGATGAAAATCTGCGCAACCAGCGCGATGTAGTCAAAGAAGAAGTACGCGTAAACGTGCTGAATCAGCCCTACGGCGGATTTCCCTGGCTCGATCTTCCTCCTATCGCTTACCGCAACTGGTCCAACGCGCATAATTTTTACGGCGATTTTGACGATCTCGATGCGGCGACACTCGACGATGTGCAGAAGTTTTACAAGACGTACTACGCCCCGTCGAATGCCGTGCTGCTGATCCTTGGCGACGTGGACGTGGACGAAGGAATTAAACTGGCGGAGCGGCACTTCGCCGGAATCCCATCGGGACCGCAACCCGATCCCGCCGACATCGACGAGCCGCCACAAATCGACGAGCGCCGCGGCGTGGTGGAGGAAAAATTCGGCACGCTGCCCGGCATCGCCATCGGATATCAGGCGCCGCGCCGCCTTACGCCGGAGTGGTGCGCCGCGGCGATGCTGGATCGTGCTCTGCACGGCGGGCGCGCAGGACGAGTGTATCGCAACCTGGTACTCGAACAGCAAATCGCGGTGGACGCCGAAGGCGGCATCCACTATCCGGTCGGCGATCTGTTTGACTACAACGGGCCCACGCTCATGGTGACGCGCCTCCTGCACAAGCCCGAATATTCCGCCGACCAGACCATCGCCGCGTATGATCAGGTTCTCGACGAGATGAAAGAGAAGGGAATCACTTCGGAAGAGCTGGAGCCCCTCAAGGTAAAATTCCGCTCCAACTACTTTTCCATGCTCGAAGGCGGCCACGGCGCATCTATTCCGCGCTACGGCTTGATGCACCTGCTCGCGTGCTTCACGCTTTTTGACAACGATCCGCACCTGGTGAACTCGATCCTCGGCGGCTTCATGGAAGTCACCCCAGACGCGGTGCATTCCGCGGCGCGCAAGATTTTGACGCGCCCCAATCGCTCCATCGTGATTCGCCAGCCGGCGAAGAAGGGGGCGGCATAGTGGCCTCCGCTCCGCGTTCCGAAATACAAACAACAGTCCCCGCGCTTTCTCCTGCGCGGCCGGTGATTTGGCCGCCGCGCCCCCACACGACGCTTTCGAACGGTCTCGAAGTTGTGCTGGTGGAATCGCACACAATTCCCAAATTTACCGGGCAGCTCTTTTTCCGGAGTGGAAATGCGGTTGTGGCTGCGACGGCTCCCGGCATTGCAGACATGACCGCCACAGTGGTGCGCACAGGCACCACCGCGCGCGCCAGCCGGCAGATTGAAGAGGACCTGCGGCGTATGGGCGCCGATCTTTCTTCCGGGGCCGGCGCGGACACCAGCGTGGTTTCCTTCGCCGGATTGGTGGACTTTTCGAACGACCTTCTTCGCCTCGTTGCTGAGCTGACGCAGCAGGCTTCGTTTCCCGCCGACGAATTCGAACGCGAGCGGCGCCAATTGATCGAAGGCCTGCGAATCGAGCGCGCCACACCAGGATTTCTCGCCAGCGAGCGAATGCGCAAAGTCCTGTTCGGTGCGCATCCCTATGGCACCATTTCGCCCACCGAGGCGCAGGTCGAAAGCTACCGCCTCGACCAGCTCAAGGATTTCTACCACCAGTACTATCGCCCCGGGAACGCATTGCTGGTGATGGTGGGGGACTTTTCGCCGCGGGCCATGCTCGCGCAAATCGAAAGCGTTTTCGGTTCCTGGGCCGCGGGAAAAGTGGATGAGGCGCCGAATCCGGCGCTCCCGGAATTGCACGGCCGGCGCGTGCATCTCGTGCATTTGCCCGGCTCCGTGCAGACGCAGATCGTCGTGGGCAATCGAGCCATCACGCGCAAGCATCCCGACTGGCTGCGCCTGACTCTGGCGAACTCGATTTACGGCGGGGCTTTCAATTCCCGCCTGGTGATGAATATCCGCGAGCAGAAGGGCTACACGTACAGCCCGCGTAGCGGGGCGCATCCCCTCCGCCAGCACGGATATTTCACCATCTCGGCGGCAGTGCGGAACGACGTGGTGGCCGCCACGCTGACCGAGATATTCTATGAGGTCGACCGCATGCGCTCCACGCCTGTCGGTGAAGAGGAACTGGCCGACGCGCGCAACTATTTGTCCGGTCTATTCTCGCTGGGCCTGGCGACGCAAGATGGTTTGGCTGGGCAGCTCGCCACTTCCACACTCGAACGGCTGCCGGAGGATTACCTCGAAACCTATCGCGAGCGGGTTCTGGCTCTCACGGCCGCCGATGTCCTCGACGCCGCGCAGAAATACTTCGATTCCGCCAACGCGGAGATTGTAATCGTTGGCGACCGCGTGCAACTCGAAACGCAAGCCGCATTGTTCGGCAATCCGGAAGTATACGATGCGCAAGGGAATCGCATTTAGAACCAAAATTCCGAAGTGAAACTACGTGACGCTGGCCTAGAAGAAACGTATTGCGTGCGGAAGGGCCCGTTGTTTGTGTAGTGGTCAAGTCGCTGGGTAGGACAGACACTCTTGTCTGTCCGGCACGATATCGACACAGCACGCGCGGACAGGCAAGAGTGCGCGATTTTATACCTCACGCAAGTAGTGGAGTACAATCTGAGGTCATGCCAGGCGGCAGACTTCCGCGAAAAGCATTCGATAGATTGTTGCAATCAGCAGCAGAACGTCAACGGCAACTGTCAATGGGCATCGCCAACATAGAGAAACCAGCCCAATCTCCCAAGTCACGAAGAAAGAAGCTGCCCGGAATCGTCAAATGGCTTCGGACTGCTGGGGGAGCAGCCGAGTTGTTTGGGTGGGGCGGACTAGTGTTGGCGGATTGGTTTTGGGTTGGTGTAGCTGCCATTTATCTTGGTTTTGCGCTGTTAGCTCTGGATGTATGGTTTGAGCCTGATAGGAAAACAAAGACAATAATTGGAGTGGCGATTCTTGTTTTCACTGTAGCTTTTAGCTGGGGTGTCGTCTTTGTGGAAGGACCACTTCCTATAAATGTATTTGCCACAGATGGTGAATATCCAATTGGCACAGTAATATCGGGGGTAAGCTGGAGGCCACAATTCACCGAACTAAATGTTGATATCGAAAACCCGAAGGACAGACCCTATGAAGATTTGAACTTGGTTATTAGGCCAACTTCAGCCGTGGCTGTTCTAGCCCAAACTAGCGGGATTTCGGACGTATCTTTTGAAGATAAGAATGGTCTTAGTACGCACATACTGGACCTAGACCCACGCACGGGAATTTCAAAGGCTATCCCTCTTGTGCTTCTTGCGACAGATGCGGGATACAGAGTGCGTTGTGGACGACTGCCCGCACGCGATCATTTGAGGATTGTGATGGCATTGGCCGACATAAAATGGGACCCTTCGCCGCTCCCTACTGGTACTCCCATAGAGCAATCCTTTCAGGACCCCAATTATATGCTTAGAATAAAGAACGATGATTTTAGTACTTATTGGTTGGGCTATCGAGAGGGCTCAGTGTATGCCTCACGTCCCACTTCTACAGAATGGCTTAAAGTTGAAGGAGATTATACCGTTGGTCACAGACGAAGAACTGTTTCGCTGAAGGTTCAAATTGGGGGCAAGATCACGCTTAAGCGGCCGTGAGTGTCTTATATTCGATGTTCGAGGATGCAATCAGCTTTAAAATCGTATCGCGGAATAGAAAGGGATTTTTCCGGTTATTAAAGCGCCACTCAAATTCATCGAGGTAGGCATCAAGGTGTTTTTCGGACAAGAGTGCCTGTCCTACTAGAACAGGTGGGGGGCGACCCACTACCGTCGCTCGCGTCGAAGGGACGGTCAAGTTTTTGCCTCCGTGCTGATAGTGTTACAGTCTTTAGCCCCATTCAGGAGGACGCCATGAAAGACAAGGTCTTGAATTGTGCCGTTCTGATGGCATTGGTCATCGTTGCGAGTGTGGAGGGGCAGCGCTTCCTGAGCGCAACGGCAGCAGCTCAAACGCCCGCGGCGCGAGCGGGTGGCCTGCCGATGTTCCAGGTAGATCCCTCCTGGCCGAAGGTGCCGGCAAAGTGGAAGCTTGGAGACGCGTCCAGCATCGGAATCGACGCGCAGGATCACGTGTGGGTCTTGCACCGTCCGCGGACGCTGCCTGCCGGTCAAGCCGCCATGGCCGCACCGCCGGTACTGGTGTTTGATGCGGAGGGCAATTTTAATCAGGCCTGGGGCGGGCCGGGAAGCGGCTACGAATGGCCGGAGAGGGAGCACGGCATCCATATCGACTACAAAGGCTTCGTGTGGATTGGCGGAAACAATTGTCCCGCGAGAAAGCTGCCCGGGCTCGAACCTGCTGCGGATGACCAAGTCCTGAAGTTCACGCAGGCCGGCAAGTTCGTGATGCAAATTGGTCACAGCAGCAAAAGTAGCGGCAATGCCGACACGCAGAATCTGCACCAGCCCGCGGATGCATTCGTCTATCGGAAGACGAACGAATTGTTCGTCGCCGACGGGTACGGCAATCATCGCGTGGCCGTGTTTGATGCGGATACGGGCGCGTTTAAGCGCATGTGGGGCGCGTTCGGGAACAAGCCGGTGGACCTCGACCAGTGTCCGCCGCCAAGCCTCACGGCTGTCCCAGATGGGCCGGGTCCTCAGCAATTTAGCATCGTGCATGCCATTCGTGTGTCCGACGACGGACTGGTGTACGTGGCGGATCGGGAAAACAGGCGGGTGCAGGTATTCACGATCGACGGCAAGTTCGTCAAGCAGCTGGTCAAAGGGGATGTGCCATTTGCGCGGGATTTGGCGTTTTCTCCAGACCCTCAGCAGCAGTTCTTGTATGTTGGAGGGGGCTCGGAAATCGACGTGCTCGACCGCAAGTCGCTCGAGGTTGTGGAGTCAATCAAAGGCGAGGGCATGCTAGGCGGTGGCCACCAAATGGCCACCGATTCAAAGGGCAACATCTACACGGCCCAGACCACCCGCGGACTCCAGAAGTTGGCGTTTAAAGGAATGTCGCCGTCACCGAGCCGATGAACTTTGGGGCTGACCATTCTTTTGCGGTCTCGAAAGGCATGATGACCCGAACGCGAAACCTTGCGGTTGAAATTCTCTCGGCAGGGCTGGTGCTCATTCTGTTGTGTGGGATTTTGGAAGCGCAGAAACGGCCTCCCGCAAAACCGATCGACCTCAACGCAGCGACGATTAAGGAGTTGGAGGAATTGCCGGGTGTGGGGCCAGTCACGGCACAGAGGATCCTCGATGCCCGCCAGAAGAGTGGCCGATTCCGCCGGATTGAGGATTTGCTCGCAATTCGCGGGATCAGCACGAAGCGCCTCGAAGCGCTCCGGCCCTACGTCACCGTCTCTCCGCCTCCGCCCTCTCCTGCAAAGAAACCGTAATCGCTTAGCGAGCCATTGGGCCAGTTTCCGAGAACCCCGTTTGAACGAAGCCGCCCGGCGGCGGACGCTTCGCGTGAGGTGAACGGAACCGTAGTTGCCTGATGGCTGAGATAAATTGGGGTCACAAGGAGATGTCCCTGTGACCCATCTCAGAAAAATCATGCTGGAGGAACTCCAGCGTCGTAATTACGCCGAGACTACCATAGATTGCTACCTTCGTACCGTTGAAGATTTTTCTCGACACTTCAAATGTTCTCCCGATCGCTTAGGCCCCCGACACATTCGAGAATATCAAGCCGAGTTGTTCCAGAAGCGGAAGCTCTCCCCGAACACGGTGGCGCAACGCTTGGCGGCTCTGCGATTTTTCTACACCAAGACTCTCAAGAAGGCCTGGAGTATCGAATAGACTCCCTACCCGAAGAAGGCTGTTCACCTGCCCACGATTCTCAGCCAGGAAGAAGTTGCGCGGCTCATCGATGCAGCTCGACCGCCATTGCATCGCACTCTGCTGATGGCGCTCTACGCCACGGGACTCCGGCGTGCCGAACTCGGGCGTCTGAAAGTCAGCGACGTCGACAGTCAGCGCATGGTGATTCACGTCCAAGGCGGCAAAGGCCGCAGAGATCGGGATGTGTTGCTCAGTCCAAAGTTGCTCGACGAGCTCCGGCAACACTGGCGCCGATTGCACCGAAAGCCCAGTGTATGGCTGTTTCCTAGCAGGCATGCTCACGGCAGTGATCGCCCCATCACTCCCAAGGCGATCTACCAGGCCTGTAAAGGAGCTGCTCGACGGGCTGCCCTCCAGAAGGTCGTGCATCCGCACACGCTGCGTCACTGCTTCGCCACGCATCTGCTCGAAGCGGGCGCGGATCTGCGCACGATTCAGATCCTGTTAGGCCATCGCGATCTGAAAGAGACCGCCCTCTACCTGCATCTTTCGCAGCGCCATCTTCACGCGACCGCGAGTCCCTTGGATTCGCTGAAGTTGAAAGAGTAGATGAGCCGGCCGCCCCTGGAGGTGGCCGATCTCCTCCGCACCGCGGGAGCTGCTTTCTTGGAACGAAATCGGCACTGGCTCAGTTGGAAGCATGTCCAAGTGCTGCGGGCCATTGCACGCTGTCGTACCGCCGCACTCGGCGGTCATCTCGATGAGTGCACCCGCTGCGGGTATCGCGCCATCTCTTACCACTCCTGCCGTAACCGGCACTGTCCGAAATGTCAGACCGCCGCCCGGGAACGCTGGATCGCCGGACGCCGGCGAGAACTTCTCCCGACGCGCTATGTGCATGTAGTCTTCACGCTTCCTCGGGAGCTGGCGCCACTGGCCTTGCAGAACAAGAAGGTCCTCTACGATCTCCTGTTTCGCGCCAGTGCGGAGACGCTTCTAGAAGTCGCCCGCGATCCCCAACACCTCGGCGCCGAGATCGGCTTCTGCAGCGTTCTGCATACCTGGAATCAGAAACTCGGACTCCACCCGCAGGTCCATTGCGTAGTTCCCGCCGGCGGACTGTCTTTCGACCACAGGCGCTGGATCAAGTCACACCACGCATTCTTTCTTCCCGTCAGGGTGCTCGGGCGTGTTTTTCGCGGCAAGTTTGTTGCGGCCCTCAGGCGTGCCTTCCGGGATGGCCAACTCGATTTCCATGGAGAACTGCAACGGCTTGCCCAACCGAAGACCTTTGCCGCCTGGTTAAGGCCGCTGTTCCGAAAAGACTGGGTGGTTTATTCCAAACGGCCCTTTGGAGGCCCCGAGTATGTGCTCCAGTATCTGGGTCGGTACACCCATCGCGTGGCCATCTCCAACCATCGCCTGCTTTCCTTTGCCGATGGCCAAGTCACCTTCCACTGGCGCGACTCCGCTCACCAGAACGAACAGAAGTTGCTGACTCTATCGCTCGATGAATTCCTACGCCGCTTCCTGTTGCACCTGCTCCCAAACAGGTTCGTGCGGATTCGTAATTTCGGCTTTCTGGCCAACCGTCGCCGCACCGCTTCGTTGCCGCTCTGCTTTCAGTTACTCCCTTCCAGACTAGGGCCGCAAACCGGCCAAGACGCTGCAACCGCTGATGGTGCGAAAGATCTTTGGCGCTGTCCCGAGTGCAGTGGCCCCATGGTGGTCCTTGAACGACTCGCTCCCGCCGAAATCCAGCTACGTTCTCCACCTCTTCCAATCGCTGCTGCCGCATGAGAGGACTTTCCACATCACGAATGTTTTGGGTGTCTCAGCGCCCCCCGTCCTTCTGTGTCTTCTCGGGCAATAAATCTTTTCTTCTCGCTCCTCACACTCATCCACTGCCAGCCAATTTGCCTGGCCAACCACGATTCTTCCTTCCACGCTCTCAATTCTGCCCCGCTGCGCAGCTCCAGCCCACCACCACATCAGGCCTCCATTCCATGCAATCCCCATAGGGCCCGCGTCCGCCGCCGGGCGGCTTCGTTCAAACGGCTTTATCGAAGGCGCGCGGGAACAACGTGCCGATGCACACATTCTCCTGAAAGCGCGCCTCCGATAAAGCACTAGCGTTTCTCGGGCGGAATCCGCTCCACACACGTCGAACCCTTGAAATCAAAAGGGACCGAATGGGGGTGTGTCCGTCCGGTCCCGGGGTGAAGAGATATTTACGATCGTGTAGTTGAGGTGAACTTAGCGCTGTTTTCGTTTGCGGTCAATAGTACGTGGCAGAGTGCGGCTTCGGCTCATCGGTGCGAGAGGGAGCCACATTCCGATAACGCCGTTTCTCAGGCGGAATCCGTCCCGCTTAAATGAAACTATTGAATCGGCGCACAGGAGTAAAATAAGAGCATGAAAAGGGCTCTTGTAATCTTCGTCTTGATCGGGTTTTCATGGCCTGTCTCCGCACAACCAAACTACAAACCGGCTAGAGTAATTTCAGCCGGTGATGCATACGTTCCATTCCAAGTCATGATCGATGGATTCTTTGTTTTCGATGTGGTCCTAAACGACGATGGCACAGTCGAGCGGATCGACGCTCTGAGGGATCCCGGAGCGATGCCCGGTGCCGCCAAAACATCCATAAGCAGTTGGAAATTCCAACTGGCGTCTAAAGACCCAGCTTCTGCACCTTCTCGAATGATAGTAAGCTTTGTTTACCGTCCGCCAAATTACGGTAACGCGGCTGCGGTCTCTCCAAAAGACTTCGCCCCGGTATTGCCTGCTAATCAGTCAAACCCCTCTGAGCATGGAAACTACGTCCCGGTCGGCATCTTATCGTTCGGGTATCCGACGTATCCCGTCAATAGTGTCGCTTGGGGCTCCGTGGTGGTTCAACTGACAGTGGACGGCTCGGGAGACGTGAAGGGCGTCGAGTTTCTTCACGGAATGGTGGGCTTCAACAATTTGGTTTCGGATGCGCTAAGGAAGTGGCGTTTTCAGGCAGCAACTTTCGATGGCAAGCCGATCACATCAAAAACTGTCATAGCCTTCGTCTTTCAGACTCCCGCCGCACACTAAAGGACCACCGGCTGCTTCTGGTGCCAGCCAGCCTCACGGCAAGTCAGCCGCCAGCGTGGTGAGGCCGGGAAGGCGGCTTTGTGTCGGTCCGGGGCCAAATTTCCAGTTGACGGTAAGGCCGTTTCTAAGGACTTGGTCTCACTCTTCGTGCGGTGGGAACTAAATGCTACAAGACGGTGTCATAATGAGGAGCCATGTTTAGACTTGGCCTGGCTCAAAAGACTACCAATGACGCGCAATGCCCAAATGTTCATTTTGCACGTGGCGCTGCTCTCAGCAACTACTGCGCAGTCAGTATCGTCGGATCACACAGGGATGATCCAAGCTACGTTTGTGGCATCGAATGGACATCTGATCGAACTGAATATACGGACTGGAACTCTCGAAACGCCGCGCTCACGAGGCACTGGACTCCAAGATTGCAGTGACAAATTCCAAGTGTGCCTAACCGATCACCATGGATTTGCGTTCGCTTACTTTCGAAAGTGTAACGACGCGGGGTTCGGGTATTATAAGCGCCTCAGGTTTCCTCCAAAAGTCGTATCAGTGCTACACAACTCGGACTTATGGATGGTTTTCGACGCTGCCCCGAAATACTTGTTTCACTATCCTTATTCTAGGGCATCGTCGGGATCTATCTTGGGCCGACGCCCTCATTCGATTTTCGAAGTGTTTTCCATGATCGGAATTTTAAGGTGGCTAGTCTGGATGCGACGGAATATCGCATTACCAGTTCTGAAACCGTTGCTGCGTGCAGCGAGTGACTCGTTTTACCGGCAAAGAATGCGACTCGCAAGGAGAACGTACTTTCGCACGGGCTGCGTTCTAACAACAGTACTGATGTTGAGGAGTTCGAGCCTGTCTTCCGCGTAGAGGCGTCTCAAGCCTGCCAAGTCCCGATAAGTCGGCTTCTCGGAAACTGGCTTTTTACCTCACGACGGTGTTCTGGAACCCATTCCGATAACGCCGTTTATCAGGACTTGGCCTCAAGTAGGAACCGGGCCGGATCTTGGCTGATGGTCTTTACAATCATTAACCGGCAAGAGTAGTCTTTCAATAAGAGTCTGATTGAAAGCCGCTTATATGAGACCGCCGAAAAGCCTCTATACACTACTTTTGATTGGAACTGTACTGCCGGTCTCGTCAGCAGATAAGAAATCTAACGACAGGCAGATTGACGGCTTTTCCGGTCCGGTGAAATCTGTTTCGACACGGCTAGACAAGAAAGCGGCCGAGTTCCGTGAACCAGATGGTCCCACTGTCATTCTGCCCGCCGGATGCGAGGAATGTGACTATGACCAAGACGGGAATCGTATCAGGTTGGGGCAAATGGATGGCACCAATTTCTACGGGCATACTACACAATTTATCCGCGACTCTGCCGGAGTCGTCACCGAACGGATTGACCAAAACGAAAAAGGGCAATTGACCGGGCGCTCGGTAATGGGGCCGTTTGGCTCGGTTGAGGACACTGTATATTCGGACGGGCAGCTGGAATAGCGGAGAACCTATCGCTACGACGACAGAGGAAAGATCATCGAAATATTGGCCTTCGACCCCAACGGTGCCGAGGTTAGCCGTTCGACCATGACAAACGACGAGTCTGGTCATGTCGTCGAAGAATGGGACCGGGGGCGAAACAACAGCTTTGAGTTGCATTTCGTCCATACCTACGATCCAAAGACGCATTTCGAGACGTGGACGACCTTCAACGAGAATGGATCGGCAAAACTATCATGGGTTCTGCAGGACACATCGATGCTCTCTTATTGGCAACAAACGGGTGATGGGCCGGTACTTGGCAGCACGTTTTTCATGGATTCGGGACCGAGAAAGCAGGAGGCTCGGAATTACCACAGCGACGGAACTTTTGACCGAGTGGAATCCGAATTCTTAGACGAAGAAAAACGCAATGTGAGCCATATGGAACGGCATGGCCCGACGGATGAACTGGAGATTGTCGCCGAGTACGAGTATGAATTTGACCCGCTTGGGAATTGGACCAGGCGAACCACTTGGTTGTCGACTCCCAGTCTAGGCCAACGGACATTGTACGAGACGGATTACCGCACAATCGAATACTGGAACAAATAGATCTGCCCCATCATCATCCGAAAATTATATGCACTGAGAACTGACTTCTGACTCAAGTCCCGATAAGTCTCGGTAACTGGGATCTGGCAAATCCCAGATTCCGATAAGCAATTGACTGGGCTCTGCCCAGACGGGGACAGAAGAAAGTGGGTTTGCGCCTCCCTGAAGAATGAATACCTTAGCGGCTATTTTCTTAGAAGATTACTTATCAGAACTTGGCACGGGAAACGGGGCTAGTCAGATGGAAGAACGAGCCGTCGAGTCTCGCTGATCTCGCGTGGCCTGCTCTCGTAGCAATTTCGTTGTGTCGAGGGGAGCACAAGCGTACGATTCGCGAGTCAGAGGGAGGTTTCTCCATGACGAAGTTCGGAATAACCGTCACCCCGTTTTTTCTGCTGCTTGGGGCCATGACGATTGCCTCGGCGCAGCAAGCGCTCACTAAAAACGCCATTTTGACGAACCGCATTGGACCTTCGGGCGGAGAATTATTCATTGCCAACGGAGACGGAAGCGGGGAGCACAAGCTCAACTCCGGTGGCAACATGGATTACGATGCGATGTTTTCCACCGATGGCAAATGGATCGTACTTACGTCCGAGCGCAACGGCGCTGCGAATATCTACCGAATCCACCCGGACGGTTCCGGACTCGAGCAGCTGACGGACGACGATGGATTTGATGATCAGGCGTCGCTTTCGCCGGACGACAATCAACTGGTATTCGTCTCTACGCGCGATAGCGGAACCACCAACATCTGGGTTCTGGATATCAAAACCCGAAAGGCGCGCAATCTTACGGGCGTGCCGGCTCTGCAGGCGGCTGCGGGCAAAATGGACGGCTTTTTCAGGCCTTCCTGGTCGCCGGATGGCAAATGGATCGCTTTTTCCTCCGACCGGGGAACGGACTTCAAAAGACACAAATTCCCCGCGCCTGGGTTCGAACACATTCAAGCGGCAAGCATTTATGTGATTCAACCGAATGGCGAGGGTCTGCGCAAACTTACGCCAGAAGGTGAAATGGCGGGTTCGCCGAAATGGTCGGCCGACAGCGAACAAGTCATCTTTTACGACATGGACGCCGAATATACATTTGCAGCGCGCCTGTTTGGGAGCGCCACCTCACAGATCATCTCTGTAGACATGGCCACGGGCGACCGGTCGGAGCACACCTCCGGCCCCGGCCTGAAAGTATCGCCGCAGTTCTTGAGCGCTGATCGAATCGGCTACCTCATAAAGGGACCCGGACAAAAGGGAGAATTGGCCTTTACGACGGGAGAGCATGGAGCTGCCGCGCCGGCTCCAGGGGTGATACGCAATCCTGCGTGGTCGTCCGACGGCAAGCAAGTGGTCTATGAGAAATTCGCCTACGATTCGAAGCAGAACCAGCCGCTCTACGCCAAGGATCAGACGTTCGACCTCCGATTCTCGGGCGAATTCCCGGCGGTTTCGAGCACCAGAAAATTGGCCCTCAGCCCCTTTGGGGATGTCGGTGCCCTCAGAATCACACCCTTCGATAAGATTGCAGTCTACGTGAGCGATCTGGACGGCACTAACCGCAAGCAACTCTTCCAGCAAGACGGGGGAGGAGCGTTCTCGCCGACGTGGTCGCCGGATGGGCAGTGGATTGTTTTCGGATACGGGGCAATTTTCAACGCTCGCGAAAGCAAGCCCTCGCAGCTGATAATGATCCGCGCGGACGGCTCCGAAAAGCGTGAACTCACAAGCGGCCTCCTCAATAGCGGCTTCCCGAGCTGGTCGCCGGACGGGAAGCGCATCGTGTATCGCGTGTGGACGAAGGAAGAACGGAGCCTCCAAATCCTGAACCTGGACGACGGCAAGATCACCAAGCTCACGTCGGGAAACGACAACTTCCCCGTGTGGTCGCCGCTGGGCGACCGCATCGGCTTCACGCGCGATACAGGTGGCACGAACTCTTACGAAATCTTCACCCTCCGGCCGGATGGCACCGACCTCAAGCAATTGACGCACGCCCCCGGAAACGATGCTCACTGCGCGTGGTCGCCCGACGCCAAGTACATTGTGTTCAGCAGCTCGCGCTTGGGCTTTCGCGATGAAACTCCGCTCTATGACGGGAGCCCACAGCCTTATGCGGAGCTTTTCGTGATGAATGCAGACGGCTCGAACCAGCGGCCCATCACCAGCGATAAGTGGGAAGAGGGAACGCCCGCCTGGGTGCCGGTGATGACCACGCATCAAAGCAATAAATGAGATTTCGTTGTTTGTACCGCGCTTGTGAGAGCTGATCTCGGCGAATCACAACGGCACCGGTTTGAATTCATACGGGCATAGGGATTGCAGGCTGGCAAGAATTAAGAGTCACGAATCACCGCCTACGCCAAACAACAGCTTCGGGCAGCAAGCGAGTCACGGCGCTAGTGGGTGTCTTTCTCGCTCGGAGTGATGCCCATCAATTTGTTGTATTTCTCATACTGCGAGGGCGACCAAATCATCTCCCGGACATCGAAACTGGGCGGCTGCAGCTCGAAAACAAGTTTGTCGAGCGCGACCCACGGTCTCGTAT
>WNGI01000742.1_pt1 | contig 25569 bp, 26 predicted proteins | sample 5400621 | NCBI WGS metagenome assembly WNGI01 (sample SAMN13153374, study PRJNA577476) | soil metagenome | isolation source: 20 cm soil or saprolite under Garry oak tree replicate 1 | place: USA:California | collected 2016-06-15 | reverse complement strand
CACCCACGCCCACTCCGACGCCGACACCTACTCCGACTCCGACTCCGACTCCAACCGAGACGCCACGCCCACGCCGACTCCGACGCCCACACCGACTCCGACCCCGACGCCGGCGCCCACACCGACGCCCTCTCCAACACCTACGCCGCTGCCCGCAGCCCAGGCTGTTTATCCGCAGGTGGTGAACGCGGATCAGGTCTGGCCGAGCGGCACGACCGGAAGGGGCGTCACGGTCGCGGTCCTCGATTCAGGAGTGGCGGCGGACCCCGATCTGGCCGGTCGGATCCTCACGTCGGTCAACTTCTCGGATCAGCGCGCCTCGCTGGATCCGGGCGGGCATGGGACGCACGTCGCGGGGATCATCGCCGGGAACGGCACCCGCTCCGGCGGCGAGTTCGTTGGCATCGCACCGCAGGCCAACATCATCGACGTCCGAGTGCTGAGCAGCACCGGGAGCGGCCGGATCTCGTCGGTGGTGAGGGGGATCGAGTGGGTCCTCGCCCACCGGTCCATCTACAACATCCGGATCCTCAACCTGTCATTCGGCGCGCCTGTCACCGTTTCCTACCGCACCGACCCCCTGTCGGCCGCTATTGAGATCGCGTGGCGCCTTGGCCTGGTGGTCGTGGCCGCGTCGGGGAACGGCGGGCCGGGACGCGACACCGTCGTGACGCCCGGGATCGACCCGTACGCCATCACGGTCGGTGCGTCGGACGATCAAGGAACTCTCAACCGGCGAGACGACACGCTCGCGTGGTTCTCGGCCTGGGGCAACGCTGACTCGAACGCCAAGCCTGATCTCGTCGCACCCGGGCGGCGGATCGTTTCGATCCGCGTACCCGGAAGCGCGCTCGACATGCTCTTCCCGGACCGAGTCGTGACGGCGCGGAACGGATCGACCTACCTTCGTCTCAGCGGAACCTCGATGGCGACACCGGTGGTCGCCGGGGCTGCGGCGCTCCTCCTCGATCGGCAGCCGAACCTCACGCCTGACCAGGTGAAGGCGCTCCTTGTCGGGACCGTGCAGCCGTACGGGCAGGACAGTGGCGTGCCCCTACCGGATCCACGAGCGGGCGGAAGTGGCCTGCTTGACGCGCTCGCCGCGACGACGCGCGCGACGACCGTCGAGACGACGGGTGGAACGAACCCTCTCGGCACGGTGCCGACTGCTGATCTCCAAGCGTCCGCCAACCGCGGGCTACGACCTGCGAACGCATTTGCCCGCACGCTCTACCCCGTTCTGTACCGACTGCCGATGCGCTGGAAGGATCCGACCCTCGGCGGGATCGCGTGGCAAACGCTCACGTGGGACAGCATCGCGTGGGACAGCATCGCGTGGGACAACTTCGATTGGGACAGCATCGCCTGGGACAGCATCGCGTGGGATAGCGTGGCCTGGGACAGCATCGCGTGGGACAGCGTGGCCTGGGACAGCATCGCGTGGGACAGCGTGGCCTGGGATAGCGTCGCCTGGGACTCCTCCAGCCGAGAGTGAGCCGATCCCGCCAAACGCTTTGCCTCTACTGACAGAGAGTCATCGGTTCACTTCGCGGCCAGCGTTCCGTCGCACCCGAGCCAACGAGGTAGATCGCTTCATCCTGGTCCGAGGGACTCAGATAGATCTGAACCGAGTCATAGGTGTAGCCAGTCGGGCGTGCGTCGCCCGGCAGTTTCGCGTTTAGGTCAAGGCGACCCCGCAACGACCCACGTGTGACACCGCGAGGGTCGCGGATGTACTGACGCGCTTGTGCGGAGGACGACGACAGCGTCCCCACCGGCCAGCCGATAGTGAGAAACGTTGCCGACTCCCACCCGCAGTGGCTGGGACCTGAGATCGTTCCCAGCTCTTCGGGCTTCACGGCGCGGCCGTCGCGCGTCCAGGTATGACCGGGGTAGGGGGGAGTCGCGTCGAAGACCGCCCCAAGACTGTGCGTGCAGCCTGCTGCAGAGACGGCGAGAACGGCCGATAGCACGCAGCGCGTCGAAATCACTCCCCTAGTGTCAGGCTATGGACGTGAATCCACGAAGGGCACCACGACCCCGTCCGGAGATGACCGAACTCGAGCCATACCGCACGCAGCAACACCGAGCCGAGGTCCGCATACAGGCGAACGAGTGGCCCGAGCCAAATCCCGTAAGCCGTTATCTGGCCGCGGAGGAGCTCGATCAGCTCCTCTTGAACCGCTATCCCGGACGCGGCGAGGAGCTTCGAAACGTTCTCTCCGAGCGATGGCGCGTCCGGCCCGAGCAGCTCATGCTCGGCAATGGGAGCAACGAGGTGCTTCTCGGTGTGTTCCTCGTCTTCGGCGGACACGGACGCAAGACGCTGTTGTTCCAGCCGACGTACTCGATGCACGCGCGGTTGACCGTGATAGCCGGCGGCGAAGCGCAGAGCGAGATGATCGGCCTTCCCTACGATCTGCGGACTGACCGCGCGCTCGCGGCAATGGACCGCGTCCGGCCCGAGGTCGTCGTCTTCACGTCGCCGAACAATCCGACCGGTAACGTCATCGACGAGCAGGTGATCCTTGCCGTCGCTGAGACCCACCCCGAAAGCGTGGTGCTCGTCGACGAGGCTTACGCCGACTTCGCGGGCACGAGTCTCGTCCCGCAGATAGCAAACAACCCGAACCTCATCGTCTCGAAGACGTTCTCGAAGGTGCGCGCGGCGGCCGGGCTGCGGGTCGGAGTCCTCGTCGTGCACCCCGAGCTCGTTGGATACTTCACCGCCGCGCAGCTCCCATACAACATGAGTGCGCTGACGCTGGCCGTCGCCGTGCGCATCGCGCGCGATGACGCCTCGGTCGAGCGTCGGCTCGCGATGGTCGGTTCGGAGCGTCAGCGCGTTTACGAGGCGCTGCGAGCCGTCGCCGCGATCGAGACGTTTCCCTCCGTCGCGAACTTCGTGCTCTTCCGTTTGCGCGAAGGTGTCACCACGGAGGTGCACGCTCGCTTTCTCAAACAGAACGTTCTCATCCGCGACGTCTCGAATTGGCCCGGCTGCGAGCGCTGTCTGCGCGCGTCGATCGGTACTCCGCCGGAGAACGATCGCTTCATCGCGGCTCTCGACACCGTGTTCGGTCATACATCGGCACGCCGGTAGGCGATCCGATGCGCCCGCAAGCGGTCCTCTTCGATCTCGACAACACCCTCGTCATGGAAGACGAGGCGACCTTCGCCGCTGTGCGGTCCGCCTGCGCTGTCGCCTCGGGACATGCCGGCGCGCCCGCGGACGCGTTGTTCACAGCGCTGCCGCTCGTGGCGGAGAAGCTGTGGAAGGAATCGCCGGTTCTCGCCTACACCGATCGCATGGGTATCTGGTGGGGCGAAGGACTCTGGGGAGAGTTTCGCGGCGAAAACGCTGAGCTGCTGGCCCTGCACGACTTCGTCCCCGGCTTTCGCGCGGCCGTGTGGCGTGAAGCGCTCGCTGCGGTAGGCGTCTCGGACGAAGCCCTCGCGGTGGAGGTCGCCGAGACCTACCGGACCGTGCGACGGGGGCGACAGCTCGTCGATCCCGAAGCCGACGCACTCCTGAGGGCCCTTGCCCGGGACCATCGACTTGCGCTGGTCACGAACGGCGCGCCGGACGTCCAGCGCGAGAAGCTTGCGGGAACCACCCTCGCGCGCTACTTCGGGGCGATCGTGATTTCTTGCGAGCTCGGGTTCGGGAAGCCGGATCGGCGGATCTTCGAGACCGCGCTCGACAGGATCGGCGCGAACGCCGATGAGACAGTGATGCTGGGTGACTCGCTCGCACGCGACGTCGCGGGTGCGCACGCGGCCGGCATCCGCGCGGTGTGGATCGATCGGCATCTCTGGGCCGGCGAGGAAGGACCCGCGCCGGACGTGCGGATCGAATCGCTCAGCGAGCTCCCCGCTGCCCTCGCCGCGCTGACGCGTCGCGCCGCTTCTGCTCTAGGTTCGCGCGCACCTCGTCCGGGCTCAGCTCCAGGTGCGTCGCGGCCACGAGCATCACGTAGAGAAGATCGGTGAGCTCGCTGAGCGCACGCTCTCGGCCCTCGGTGCGCAGCGCGGCCGACGCTTCGTTCGCCTCCTCGACGAGCTTCGCCGCGATCGCATCCGCGCCCCCTTTGAAGAGGTCCGCGGAATAGGAGCCAGCCGGGAGGTCGCTGCGGCGCTGCCGCAGAAGCGCCGCGAGCTCCGACAGGAAGCGCCCGAGGTCGCGCTCGTTCACAGGACCAAAGCACGTGGCGTCGCCCGTGTGGCACGCCGGTCCGGCGGGATGGACTTTCACGAGGAGCGCGTCGGCGTCGCAGTCGGGCACGAGTTCGACGAGATGCATCACGTTGCCGCTCGTCTCACCCTTCTTCCAAAGGCGGCCCCGGGACCGGCTGTGAAAGTGAACCTCTCGCGTGCGCAACGTTGCGTCCAGCGCGTCGCGGTCCATGTAGGCGAGCATCAGCACCGCCCCGGTCGCGGCGTCCTGGACGATCGCGGGAACGAGGCCACGCTCGTCGAAGCTAACGTCCTTCATCTCGCCTCGGCGCTCGGGCGCACCGTGATCCCTCGCCTGGCCAGATCCTCCTTGAGCACGTCGACCGCGATCTCTCCCGAATGGAAGATCGAAGCGGCGAGGGCCGCCTCGGCGCCGGTCCGCGCGAAGAGCTCGACGAAATGCGCTGCCTCGCCGGCTCCGCCCGAGGCGATGACCGGCACGTTCACCGCGTCGGCGACGAGGGCGGTGAGCTCGAGGTCGAAGCCGTCGCGCGTCCCGTCCCGATCCATCGAGGTGAGCAGGATCTCGCCCGCGCCATGCTCGACGCCACGGCGCGCCCACTCGACCGCGTCGAGGCCCGTCGGGGTCCGGCCGCCCTCGATCACGACCTCGTATGAGCCGTCGTCCCTGCGGCGGGCGTCGATCGCCAGCACCGCGGCCTGTGCGCCCGCGCGCGCCGCGATCTCGCCGAGAAGCTCCGGACGCCGCACCGCCGCGCTGTTCACGGCGATCTTGTCCGCGCCGGCGCGGAGGATGGCGGCCGCGTCGAGCGCCGAATCGATCCCGCCGCCGACGCAGAAGGGGATGGAAAGAGCCTCCGCGACCCGAGTGGCGAGCTCGACGGCCGTGGCGCGGCGCTCCGCCGACGCGGTGATGTCGAGAAAGACGAGCTCATCCGCGCCCTCACGGTCGTATCGAGCGGCGAGCGCGACCGGGTCGCCGGCATCGCGGAGCTCCACGAAACGCCGCCCTTTGACCACACGGCCGTCCTTCACGTCGAGGCAGGGGATGATCCGCTTCGCGAGCATGGCTCACGCCGCCGACGCGCGCACGAAGCCGGCCAGGGCGCGAACGCCCATTGCGCCGCTCTTCTCGGGATGGAATTGCAGGCCGAGGAGGTTATCGCCGCCGACCGCCGCGGTGATCGATCCGCCGTGCTCCACCGTGCCGACAACCGAGCTCTGGTCCTCTGGTTCGGGCGCGTACGCGTGCACGAAGTAGAAGTACGCGGCTTCGGGGACGTCGGCGAGCCAAGGGTGCGTGCGCACGAAGCGAAGGCGATTCCAGCCGGTGTGCGGCACGCGCACCGGACCGCGGAGCCGGCGCACGCGTCCTCGGTAAAGGCCGAGACCTGGTGTCTCGGCGTCCTCATCGCTCCCTTCGAAAAAGAGCTGCATCCCAACGCAGAGGCCGAGCAGCGGGGTACCGCGTTCATGCGCGGCGCGCACCGTCGTGTCGAGACCGTAGCGGCGAAGCTCGCGCGCGCAGTGACCGAAGTTTCCGACGCCCGGGAGGACCACCGCGCGCGCGGACAGGATCTCGTGTTCACTCCGGGTAATGCGCACGCCTGTCGCGCCGGCGCGGCGCAGTCCGCGCTCCACGTTGGCGAGATTGCCCACCCCGTAGTCGACGATCGCGATCACCCGATGCGGCCTTTCGAGCTCGGTACGCCCGCGCGGCGTGGATCGCGCCGTGATGCGGCGTCGAGCGCGCGGCCGAGCGCCTTGAACGTCGCCTCGAGGAGGTGATGGGTGTTCCCCCCCCGCAGCTGAGAGACATGGATCGTGCACCGCGCCGCCTGCGCGAAGGCGACGAAGAAATCGGGGACGAGCGTCGAGTCGAAAGAGCCGACGATGCGAATCTTCGGCCGGAGGTCGTGCACGAAGAACGGCCGGCCGCCTAGGTCCACCGATACGGCAACGAGGCACTCGTCCATGGGCACGGTGATCGACGCGTAGCGCACGATGCGCTTGCGGTCGCCGAGCGCTTCATCGATCGCGCCGCCGAGCACGAGGCCGAGGTCCTCCACGGTGTGGTGCTGGTCCACCTCGAGATCACCCTTCGCCTTCACCGTGAGGTCGAACAGGCCGTGCACGGCGATGAGCTCGAGCATGTGATCGAGGAATGGCAGCCCCGTACTGATGGCGGCCTTCCCCGAGCCATCGAGCACGAAGCGGACCTGAATGTCGGTCTCCTTGGTGCGCCGCGCGCGTCGCCCTCGTCGTGCCGCCGGCATCAGACCCGCGCCTCCATCGACGCCGCGTGATTGTTCATCCCCTCGTGGCGCGCAATCGCGACGCCCGCCCGCGCGAGCCGGGTGAGATCACCGCGCAGCTCGACGCGGCTGGTCCAGCGAACGAAGTCTTCGACCCGGAGGGCCGATGACCACCGCGCGGTCCCCCCGGTGGGAAGGGCGTGATTCGTTCCGGCGACGTAGTCGCCGAACGCGACCGCCGAGGACGCGCCGACGAATACCGCGCCAGCGTGTCGGATCCGGTCCGCGAGAGCGGCGGCGCGACGCCCGGCGAGCAGCACGTGCTCCGGGGCCGCGGAGTCGGCGGCACGCGCAGCCGCGAGCAGCTCCGTCGCCCTATAGAAGAGGACGCGTGGCGGTGTCGTCCCAATGGCCGCGGTTACATCGCGAAGCAGGACCCGGCTATCGGTGATGAGTACCGCGAAGGCCCCGGCGCCGTGCTCCGCCTGCGCGAGAAGATCGAGCGCGAGCGCATGCGGGTCTGCGTCGGCGGAGGCGACGACGATGAGCTCGCTGGGACCCTGCAGCGCGTCGATCCCGACGTCGGCGGAAACGAGCCACTTCGCGGCCGTTGCGTAGGCATTGCCTGGACCGACGATCCGGTCGACCCGCGCGATGCTCTTGGTCCCGTAGGCAAGGGCCGCGACCGCGGCCGCCCCGCCCGCGCGGTAGAGAGCCGCCGCGCCGACGAGGGTCAGGGCGTATGCGAGCGCGGGGTCGAGCGATCCGTCGCGCGGCATCGGTGAAGCCGCGACGATCTCGCGTACGCCCGCGACCTGCGCGGGCACGCCGGTCATGAGAGCGGTCGAGGGATACGCCGACACTCCACGCGGAACGAGTGTGCCGACCCGATCGAGCGGCGCGGGCACCAGCCGCACGTCGCCGCTCGCGTCGTGGCGCTGAACCTCGCGCGGAAGCTGCCGCTCGTGGAAGGCCGCGATGCGCGAGTAGGCGAGATCGAGCGCAGCGCGAACGTCGCGCGCACATCCCCGCGCGGTTCGCCGCAGGTCGGCTGCGTCGGCGATGAGATCAAGCCTGCTCGCGCGGGGCCGATCGAATCGCCACACCACGCGAAGGACGGCCGCGTCACCGTCGCGGCGCACCGCGGCGACGACGCGCGCGGCCGCGTCGCGCTCCGCCGCGGAGAACGCGCCGCCACGGCGCGCACGTTCGAGGTCCCGCGCCATTCTGGAGAGCGGGCGCGCGTTCATCGCTTCACTCTCGAGCTCGATGCCCAGTCAGCAAGTTTCTGGACGAGCGGTCCGATCTCCTGGCGCCGGTGGTGATATGAGGCGGGGTTCGCGATGAGCCTCGCGCTGCACGCCGCGATCTCCTCGACGATCGCGAGGTCGTTCGCGCGCAATGTCCCGCCGGTGGCGACAAGATCGACGATCCAGTCGGCGAGCCCGACCTGCGGAGCGACCTCGGCCGATCCCGCGACCTTCACGATCTCGACCTCGAGGCCGCGCGCGCGAAAGTGCGCCTCCGCCACGCGCGGGTACTTGGTCGCGACCTCGAGGCTCCCGAGGTGACGGTATTCGTCAAGCGAACGCTCCAGCGCGCCGCGCGGAGCGGCGACAACGAAGCGGCACGCGCCAAACCCTAGGTCGACGAGCTCGAGCACCCGCGCGTCCGACTCCATGAGCACATCCTTGCCGACGATGCCAAGATCGGCGGCGCCGCGCTCGACGTAGGTCGCGATGTCGCTCGGGCGCGCCAGCACGAACTCGACATTGCCGCCGTCGATGACGAGGCGCCGACCACCCGGCGTTACGTGCGAGACGTCGAGGGCGATCGCGCGGAGCGCCCCGAGCGCGTCGTTCATGAGCAGGCCCTGTGCGAGAGCGAAGCGGAGCGGCCTCACGTCGCGAGCTCGCTCGCGAGAGCGGCGGCATCGATGGTCCGGCCGTCACCGAGCTTCACCCGTCGGTCGTCGACGACCGCCGCCGCGACGAGCGCGACTCCGGCGGTCTCGGCCACATCACCGATCGCCACACTGAGTCCGGCAGCGCGGAGCGACGCCGCGCACCGCATCGTCATCCGCTCGTCACCTGCGGGACGAAGCGTCACGAGCGGCCTCGCCTTCGCGGGCCGCCAGCCTTCCGCGAAGAGCGCGCGGTGCAGCCGCAGAACGTCGATCGCGAAGCCGGTCGCCGGCCGCGGCGCCCCATACGCCCCGATCAGCAGGTCGTAGCGACCGCCCGAGGCGATCACGCCAACATCGGGGTGGAGCGCCTCGAAGACGATCCCCGTGTAGTAAGGGAGCGCCGGAACGAGGCCGATGTTGGGGAGGCCCCAGAGCTTGACGCTGCCCGGCCAGCGTTCACGGGCGAGGTGGATGATGTGACGGAGCTCCTCGACGTCGTCGCCTTCGAGCTGCTCGATGTCACGCCCGACGACGCCGAGCGCCGTTTGCGCTCGCGCGCCTGCCTCCGATGTCATACCGGCGTCCTGCGCGCGGCGGAGCGCGCCGACGATGTCGCCCGCGCGCAGCGCGCTCAGGACCTCGGATCTCTGTTCTTCGCCAAGCGGAGCGAAAAGCCGTCGCACGATCCCGACCTGTCCGACATGGATCGTGATGCCCTCGAGGCGCAGTCCGCAGCGCTCCAGTGACTCGACCAGCAGGGCGAGGACTTCGGCGTCGGCGAGCGGACCTGTCGCGCCGATGAGCTCGACGCCGGCCTGCACGACCTCCCGTGCGCCGGCGGTCATCGCGGGCTGCTCGCGGAAGACGGGAGCGAAGTACGAGAGGCGCAGGGCGCCGGCGGTTTCGCGGTAGCGCTGGGCGACGAGCCGCGCCACGGCGGTCGTGAGATCCGGACGCAGTGCGACGAGGGAGCCATCGGTGTCGAGGAACTGAATGAGCCGCTCCTGGGTCGGTTGCCCGGCGCTGTACTCGATGAGTGGCGGCTCGAGTCGCATATAGCCGGACGCCGCGAACGAATCCGTCAGCGCCTGTTCGATGACGCGGAGCTCGCGCGCCTCCGTCGGCAAAATGTCGCGGAACCCACGTGGCGGCGAAAGGAGCGGCCGCCCCCCTGACCCCATCGGCGAAGGCTACAAGGAGATCGCGCTACCGGCCTAGGTCTGCCGGCGATTCCTCCGAAGAAGTGCCAGCCCCGACACCACGAGTGTCGTGCCCAGCAACGCTATGGACGTCGACGAGGTCGAGGTGGACGGAAGAGAGAGCGGACCCAACACGTTCGCAGGCTCGCGCGACGCGTTCGGGCTCGCACCGCTCGAGGGTTCGCGATGGTCGCGCGCGCTGAAGGCGGTCGAGGTCGCTGCGCTCTGTCCGTCGTGCTCGCGTTCGCCGACGGCGCTCGAGGGCGTGGATGGCGTCGGACCGGCTTGCGCCGCGCACGAGCTGCCGAAGTCGATCGTCGGAGACAAGTCCACCGATGTATTCGCATCGAAACACGCGGACCCCGAGGGTCTGCCGGCGGCTCCGTTGCCATCCGTGCCGCTCGCTGACAAGTCCTCGGACGCGGACGACGGCTTGTTTCCGCATGTCGTGCCCAGGCTTGCGTCGGTCGGCACGCCAGCCGAGGCCTCAGCCGTGGAGCAGGTCGAAGCCTGCGTTGGGTCTTCGACTGAACCTATCCCGGCCGCTGATCCCGCGAACGAACCCGTCGCGGTTGCCTGAAGATTCGCTCGGACGCCCGAGTCCGTCGTGGTGACGGTCGTCCGACTCGCGTCCGCGGTCGCCGACGGCCCCGCTGTCGTCGGGGTCGACGGCGATCCGCCCGGCGCGGACGGGTCGGGTTGCGAAGCGGACGCGCCGATCGGAACGGTCGCCGCGGTGCCCGGTCCGGTGGCCGTAGTCGAACTGCTGGAGGGTCCGTTCGGAGCGGTCGTGTTCATGCTCGACTCGGCGATTGGTTCGCTCGTTACGACGTTGGCCGGCCCGGCTCTGCCGCCGTCCGCCGATGCCGTTCCACCAGCGGTCGAGCCCTGCGCATCGGGCCGGACGATCGGCTCCGCGGTAATGGCAGGACCGTCCGCGAGTGCGAGATTTCCCCACACGTTGAAAAAGGCTATGACCGCGATGAGCTTCAGCAACATTCTCACTTGTTGAATAGGAGCTCCGCATGGGCCGCGTCGCGAGCGCGATCGCGTAGCTCGACGAGCAACCGGTCGACGCGTGTGAGCTGGATCGCGACCTGGTCAAGCGCCTGGGTCGCGCGGGAGGGATCTGTATCCAGGAATCGCATTGCGAGCTGAATCCCACCGGTGATCGCCGTGAGCGGCTGGCGCAGCTCACAGACGACCGCGCCGTAGAAGTCGAGCTCCGGAGGCTCCGCGGAACGCTTCATCCGGGCGTACCCGCCGCGTGTCGAGTCAGGACAACCACGCGGGTCTCTGATAGCTCCGATCTGAGTACTCGCGCGATCGCGGCGGCGCCAAAAGAGGGCATGTCCTCGTCGAGGAGCGCGACATCGGGGCGTAGCCAACGGACAAGCTGCAGGGCCAGCTCACCATCGTCGGCCTCGCCAACGACTTCGATGCTCGGGTCAGCGGCGAAGCTCGTGCGCAGCAACCGCCGAAACTCACCGTCGCTGTCACCGATCAGGACACGAATCGGCGCGGTTTCGCTGCGGGAGCGGGCTGCCGGGAGGACGCGCCCGCTCCGCAGCTGCAGGGGGATGGGGGACATTGGGCTTGTTCGCATCGGCCACCGACTATTCGTCCCCGCCTGCGATGACACAAGGTCCCATTTGGGTACGTCCGGCGCGCGGCGAGCTCACACGTACCCGAATGGGACCTTGCCAGGCGCTCGCTTGGAGCGATAGTCCTCGGCATGCCAAAGGTGCGAGTGCTCATTGCGGAGACCCACCCATCCGTTCGCGAGAACCTTCGGTACCTGATCAACTCGGAAGCCGATCTACAGTGCGTTGCGGTCGCGAAGAATGGCCGGCAGTGCATCGAGCTTTGCCGACAACTTCTTCCAGAGGTGTTGGTGGTCGACGAGACCCTTACGGGTGCGGACGGCCTTGCGATAGCCGCGATCCTCGCGAGCCGACTACCTCAGATTCGTGTGGTCATGTACGCGTTCAATCCAAGAGTTTGTGAGGTGGCCCGTGAAGTTGGTGCAGTGGGTTGCGTCGCGAAGGACATGCCGTATGGCGTGCTCCTGGGAGCGCTCAGGCAGGCCGCGCCCGCTCCTTCGCTGAGACGTCATTAGTCGCTGACGTTTGCATCGGCCTCGGGTCGTTGGAAACGTCGACGAAAAAGATGACCAGCCCGGCGAGCTTGCCCACTCCGTCATAGATCGGATTCGTGAACACGTCGGCCCGCCGCCAGCTGGTACCGACTCGGACGAGATCGTGGAAGGCCACGCCTCTGGCGACACGAGGCGCACCGAGCGCGAAGCTATCGTCCGCGATGCGCTCGACGGTCCGCCGCGGCGCTAGCGGCAATATCTCCGCGAGCACGATCCCGGGCATCGCGTTCGCCAGGACGTTCCTCGCTGCGGGATTGGCGTACTCGACATGGTGAGCGGCGCCGCGTGTGACCAGGGCCGGGACCGGGACGGCGTCGAGGAGACTCAGAGCGTTCGGCTCCTGTGAGCGGCGCCGCCGCGCCGCGTCGGTCTGCAGCGCCGGCTGCACGAGAGCCGCCCGACTTGGCGCGTTCAGCTTGATCAGGAGTCGTGAGACGACCCGTTTGACGGCATCCGGACCGATCCCCAGCTCCGCTGCGATCTCCTTGTTCGTGAGCCCGCGGATCAGATGATCGAGAACCTGGCGCTGACGTGGCGTGAGAGTGGGGTCGGTAGTCCGAGCGCCCTCGTGGGGCTGCCGGCGCTGATTCCCGCGTAGCGGCAGTCGGCTCAGCAGAGCCATCCGGCGACGCTCGATCCCAGGTGCGCCTCCGGGGCCAGTCACGGCTGCGTCCATCCGAGCGTCGGCTGAGAAGTCCGGCAGCCTCCACCCGCGCGCTTGGCTTCGTACATCGCGGTGTCCGCACGCGCCAGCAGCACCTCGGCGCTTCGACCGTCATCCGGGAAGGCCGAGATCCCGATGCTCGCACCCACTGTTCGCGAGCTCCCGTCGATGATGATCGGTGCGGCGATCAGCTCGACGAGGGTGCGCGCGGCTTCGACGGCGCCCTCAACGGGAGTCCCGGGCAGCAAGACGACAAACTCGTCTCCGCCGAGCCGCGCGGCCGTATCGCTATCGCGAAGCGCGCTGGTCAGCCGGGTCGCGACCTCCACCAGGACCAGGTCACCGGCGTGGTGGCCCCACGTGTCATTCACTTCCTTGAAGCCATCGAGGTCCAAGAGCAGGACGCTCAGCGCGACGTTCTGCCGTTGTGCGCCGGAGACCGCGGACGCGAGGCGATCATTGAGCAGCGTCCGATTCGGAAGGCCGGTGAGCGCGTCGTGCAGCGCCTTTTCGCGCAGCTCGGCCTCGGCGCGTTCGCGCATCGTCACATCCCGAAGGATCCACACGCGACGGTCACGCTCATCCGCACGCGCGAAGCGGCGCACCACATCGACCTCGAGCAGATCGCCGTCACGAGTGCGCACCTGCGCGCGGAAAGGTTGGTGATCGTCGCTTGTCTCCGCCGGGCCGTCGGCTCCAAGGAAGATGAGCCCGGCGGTCGATGGCGATCGCGCGAGGTCGTCCGCACCGTAGCCGGTAAGTTGCTCAAATGCCTTGTTCCAGAAGATGGGCCGCCCAGCTTCCGTCATGAGGAGCGCATTGCCAGCGTCGTCCTCGGCCTGAAGGATCGGCTCGTAGGTGGCGAGCTCGCGCTCACGCAGGGCGTCGAGCTCTGGCAACACGGCGTTCAGGAGGATCCCGGCGATCAGGTACCCGCCGAGGTGGAGCACGACCTGCGCGGCGCTGAGAGGAATAGCGAGTTCGGAAGCGCGGAACATCATGACCACGACATATGTGAGCGAGAGCGAAGCCGCGGCGAGAAGGGCACCGTTCCGGAGCCGAAAACCGCCGCTGGCTATCACCAGTAACCCACAGGCGTAGATCGTCCAACTCGGGTCAGGGGCGAAGACGAAGAGAGCGAAGCCGACCAGACTGATGTCTGCGGCCAGCGCAAATCGGGCAGTCTGCGCACGGTCAGTCGATGTTCGGGCTCTCGCCCAACTCAGGCTTATCAGTAGGCCGTAGCCGCCAAAGAAAACCCCGAGCACGACAACGAACACGGCGCCGACGTTCGGCAGCATCGGCCCGATGAGAAGGATCCCCGCCGCGGCAACGAAGCGCAGAACACCGATGACCCTCTCGAGACGCTTGTCTTCTAAAGGCGCCCACCCTTGATCGGGGTTCGCGAGCGTATGTGCGCTCACCTGCGTCATGGCAGCCCGCTCGGGAGAGGCGGAAGTGTCGGAATCGGCGTTGGGAGTGGCGGCAGCGTTCGCCTCGGCGTCGGGCTCGCGGACGGTGTCGGTGTTGCGGTCGGTGTCGCCGTAGGCGAAGGCGTCGGTGTTGGTGTTGGAGTGGGTGCTGCGGTAGGTGACGCGGTCGGGGAAGGTGTCGGTGAGGAAGTCGGCGCCACGGTTGGCGAGGGTGTTGGCGGTAATGTCGGTGCCGCTGTGGGCGCTGAGGTCGGTGCCGCGGCTTGCGTTGGGATGGGCCCAACCGACGGCACCGTACTACGTGGTTCAGACGTTGCGTTGGGCGAGGCTGGAGCGCCGGACGTTGGAGACGCCGGGGTCGCCGGACTGCCGATCGGGGTCACGAACGGCGACGCCGTCGGACCATCAGAGGCGTCGGCGTGCGCCGGGCGCTCGCCGAGAGCGTCACGGGTCAGGCTAAAACCGGCGAGGGCGAGACCAACCGCGAGCGATGGCCCGAGAAGGACATACAGCGTGAACGATGCTCGGCCCGCATGGCCGGACGTTCGGTCGTTAAGGGACTTACCCCCACGCTCACCCACGTTGGTAGGTTCTTACCCTGCCTGAACGCCGGATAAGTGGCGGCAACGTCGCAACGCTTAATGCACGCCGACCCCGCCCCGACCTCGTTCAGGCGTTCGCCGTTTCTTGTAGCGCAGTGAGTACAGGTCCGGACGCAACGAGCACAGCTCTCGCCGTGGTGCTCTACGTGGGTAGGGTCCTAGTACTCGCTCGACAACTTCGTTGTGAGTCGGCGGGAGTTACTCCTTGACCCAGCCGACCGCCAGAAGAACGGGTCCGTCCGCGGTCGGGTAGTACACCTGCCAGCCGTGATACCCGCGGTACGCGGCAGGATCCGTCTTCATGGCTTGCGCATACAGCGTCAGCGCGTTCACGTACGCCTGCGAGTGGTTGTAGGCGTAGAGCGCCTTCTGCATGTCGCCCGGCGCCCCGGCGGCTTTGAGGTATCGCGCGGCGCCGAGGATCGCGTCGTGATCGTTGTTGATGTCGCCCCTCCCGTACATCGCCCAAGTGGCCGGCATGAACTGCATCGGGCCCTGGGCGCCCGCGCTCGATAGCCCGCGGATGCGGCCCATTCGCGTCTCGACGAGATGGATCGCCGCGAGGTAGTACCAGGACACGCCGAACTCGGTCTCCGCCTCTTTGTAGTAACTGACCAGGTCGTCGATCGAAGCCGGCGCGACGATCTTCCAATCGGGAAGCGTCCTCGGGATCGGGCCGCTGAGCATACGCAGCTGCTTGCCAGCTTCGAGACTGCCGTTCACCGCTGCTCGCGTTTGCTCGGGGAGCCCGGCGAGCACGGTCTCCTTCCATTCGGGGTAGTCCTGAAGTCGGCTGTACGCGAGCTGCTGAAGGTGTCCCATCCAAGCGAGCTGCGGGCCGGTCACGTTTGGATCACGGATCGCCGTCTCGACCATGGCGAGCTGTTTCGCCAAGGCGGCAGCGTCGAGCGCAGCCTCCGGCGGAACAGCCCAGTTCGGTGTGGCGATGGGTGTCGGGTTTGGCGATGCAGACATCTGCGCCACGGTCGCCGCCGGCTCCGACTGCGTGGAAGTCGTCGGGTTCGGTGAAATCGTGCTGCGTTCGGACGCGGCAGGCCCCGAGCAGGCCACGATTGCCATGGCCAGTGCGAGCGCGATACCCAGGAGGCGCTTACGTTCCAACCCACCCTCCGCGAACGGGAATTCATTCATGAAGACGCTGCTTGAAGTCTGTTGTGCGAGGGCTGTCCGGTAAAGGTCGCGAAGCGAACGTTCTTCCCGCGAAAGACGCCGGCCGCATCGGTTTACACCGTGTCGCTACCTGATCTGTGTCCCATCCAAACAACGAGCTGACGAGTCTTGGGCCGCTTGCTCGCGGCGCCGTGTCGCGGTCAGAAGCCACTCCCACGCGCCGGTGAGCGTGTTGTCGTCAACCCGTCAATCACCGCTCCTGAGCAGTTATCGTTCGTCTTGAGCCAGCGCGATGACGTAAGACTTGGCGGGCCAAAACTCAGATGATGATCGCGTGGCTGCCAGCAACAATTCTTCGGTCATGCGCGCCGTTCCGATTCTGTTGTCGCTTTGCCTCGTGGCCTGTGTGGCGCCTGCGGCGCCGCCCGCGGTCGCCGGCTCTCCTTCCGCCGCCAGAGTGAGAACATCGCCAACGTCTCCTGCGCCAGCCGTCACAAACACGCCAGAGCCGACCCGGCCGGTGCTGGCGCACTACGACGTGCCGCTGCCCATCGGCACCGTGTGGGCCTACGCGACCTGGGGACAACTGGTCGCCCTCGAGCGCGTGCCTGATGATCCGGCGGTTGCCTACCGCTTCTGGGCGGCGAATGCGCCGGCGCATGAGTGGCGCCTTCTGTACTCGACGTCCGCCGAGGTGCAGGCTCCATCGGGCGGCTACGGGCGTTGGGCATTCATGGAGGTGCGCACATCGAGTGCGGGTTCGACCTACGAGGTGGTCGTGCTGGAGGTCGAAGGCGGCACGGTGCGCCGGCTCGATCGGAACACGCTTAGTCCAGCCGCCAGCCGCGCCGCGGAAAGCGCTCGCGCACGGCCAACGCTGCGCTTCGACGGCAGCTCGATCGCCTGGACCAAATGGGTCGAGTCGGCCGACGGCTCGATCGTCTACGAGCTGTACGACACCAACCTGATCGCCTTCCGCGCGCGCATCACGCGTAGCGCGCGCTCGCCCGAGCCGCTCGTCCTGCTGCGGTCCGAACCGCTGGCCTACGTCGTGTCACGCCGTGGCCAGGATGAGCTTCGCCTCATCGGCAGCGCGACGCGGGCTGTGTTGTCGTACGGCGTCGCGCCGCGGATCGACGACATCGTCTTTCCAGGTCCACTCGTGCTCATCGGCGACGACAACTCACACGCGGCGGACCGCGTGGTCCGGGGCACGCCCGGAGCCGGAGCAGTCGAGCTGGACCGCGCACCTAGCGGGGGGTCGTGCAGCGACCTCTCGGGCGGCTACCGCTGGGCGTCGTGGCGGTGTCGGCCCCTCTCCGCGCGCCTCGAGGTGCTCGACGCCAAGGAGGATCGGATGGTCGTGGCGGCGTACGCGACGTCGCCCCTCGTCTTTCGTGCGCTGCATAACTTGTTCTTCTGGATCGAGTCGCGCAGCGGCCGGATCGCCGCACGGATCGCTGAACTGCAGCACGAGCAGCCCTAGGGTCCCGATGCGGCGGCAGAAACTTCGGCCCAGCTCGTCCGTGCCTTTCGCCGTGGCGACCAGCTCACTCGTCAGCCCGATAGCGAATCAGCTGAGCTTCTGCATCGCGCGCTCACTACACGTGCGCAAACTCGCGGTTCGGGCCGAATCGGCTGAGTTCCAATTAACTCTGGTACCGCTGGTGAGTTCGGCCGCGCGAGCCGATTTCATTCGCGTCTGCTGGGGAGGAAGGATTCGAACCTTCGATTGGCTGATCCAGAGTCAGCTGCCTTACCGCTTGGCCACTCCCCAAGGACGAGCGATCAATTATCCCATCCGACGGATGCCGAACGAGGCGATGAGGGTGATCAACAGAATCGGCGCGACCACGATCGCGTAAATGAATCCTCCGCCCATGCTGATGATCCCGGTGAGGTCCATGAAAAGTGCGAGACCAATGAGCCAGGAGCCTTCCGCCGTTCCGTCCTCGCGAAAGTGAACCCCAACCACACCGAGCACCGGCGCCAGCGACCACATGAGGATCCACAGCAGCGGAGCGGGGAAGAGGCTGTCGCGCTGTGTCACGACAAGGCTCTCGTTGTGGCAAACGGTGGGACCCGGCGCCTGATTTGGGCCGATCGATCCGCTCGAGCAGATCGTGTACGTCGGGCCGAAGAGGATGAAGAGGCCGTAGGCGATCCCAATGGCGAGGGCGAGGAAGGAAAGCGTCCGCGCGATCCGGTTCATGAGGCGACCCTAGAACGGGATCGCCGCGATGCAAGCGGGTCTAGGCGATGAGCGACTGCGGCCGGCGGTCGTCCTCAGGCTTCCACACGCGTCCCCGTTTGTCCTGCTTCGCGAGACGGGCCGCCCTGAGCTCGACCTTGCACCAGATGTCATCGACGAGCGCCTCAAACGTGAAGCGACCGCGCTGGCGCTCTTCGAGCGTCGCGACGACGTCATCCGGCGCTCGGAGCACGAGGGTGACCTGTGCCCCGTCCTCGATCGTGTCGAGAGCGCGCGCGCTGATCGCGATGACCGACGCATGCTCGTTCATGATCCGGACCTGCGACGGGACGATCCCGGCGCTCTCGAACCGCAGCCACGTGAGCAAGTTCTCCTCGAACACGCGCCACGTCAACGGCACGACAAGCTCGTCGGTCGTCGGCAGGACGGCGGGCTCCTCGTCTTCGACCGGAGTCCCCGAGCCGAGCGCCGACGAGTACTCGCCGATCTTGACGCGCGCCTCGTAGAGCTGACGCTCGAGACGGTGCAGACGGCGACGGATCCGCGTTTCGCCCGCTTCGGCGAGCGCACGGGCATCCTGCGCGCGCTTGAGCGCATCGCGAAGATTGGCGACATCGTTCACGGCCCACTCGAACTGTCGGATCACCATCGTCACGCGCTGATCGGCCTCGTTCTTGAGCTCATCGGTCGCCGAGGCGAGCGTCGTCGCCGAGATGTGCCGGTTGGTCTGATGCGAGAACCACGACAGTGCCGCACCCGCGCCGATACCGAACACGAGCCCCACGGCGATCCACCGTTCCGCGCCTGCTGAAAAGGGCAGGAGCGCCAGGCTGAGTGCAAATAGGACGATCCAGGGGAGGTAGAGCTGGGTCCTGGTCCGGGGATGCGTCGTGTGGCGCTGGGCGGCCTTCGAGTGCGCGGTGCAAAGCGCGCACTCGGTGCCTGGCCGGTGTTGCTTCGGTCCGTTCATCGTTGCTGCGAAGGCTCGGGCCAGAGGAGATGGGACGCATCCCAAGAACGGGTGACGGGATCGAAGTCCACCCACTTGGGGGAGTACGAGTGGTGTAGGACCCGCCCTCTTCGGTCTGGGTCCTTCTCGTCTCTCGTTGCGCCGGACGGCACTCCCTAGCGTTTGCGCCGTGGGCGGGACTCGCTCACGGGAGGTTAGGGAATGAAGGCGCTGAGTCGCGCGGCCCTGGTGGGGACGCTTGCGACAGCACTGGCCGGCTTGGGGCTTCCGCTCGCGTCGCTCGCCGCACTCGCGGGCTCGGCGGCACCGGTTTTCACCAAACCACTTGAGCTCACTCCGAATCCGTCGGATGAGGGCCAGGACGTTGTCCTGCACGGCGAGTTCAGCGACGCCGATGGCGACGAGGTGCACTATGTGGTCGTCAGCTGGGGAGCTCCCCAATCGGCGCTCAAGCAACAGTCGATCCCCGCGGGCACGTATTCATTCGATATCTCGACCAAATATCCCGACGACCGTCCGACCGTCACGGAGTCCGACGAATATGACGTAATCGTCACACTCTTCGACGGCTCGGGCCCGGACATGAGCATGCCGCACACGTCGCAGACCTTTAAGCACACCGTGAACGACGTTGCGCCGGATGTGCATCTCGATCTGTCGCTGACCACGATCATGGAAGGCGACACCGTCAGCGCCACACTCTGGTTCACCGACCCGGGTCACCCGGGTCTGAGCACCCCGAATCCCTGCACCGCGAGCCGCACCCCCGACTGCTTCACCGAGAAGCTCGACTGGGGCGACAAGAGCGCAGACGCGATCTGGGAGCAGACGGTCTTCTCGCAGGTGATGTCGTTTGCGATCCCGGCACACCGGTTCGACGTGGCCGGCACCTACCAGGTGAGCGCGACCGTAACCGATGATGACGGGAAGACCGGCCCCGCGAAGGTCACGGTCGTCGTGGGCTCGAAGAACACTCCGCCCAGTGACCTCAAGGTGAGCGCCGACGTGGTCTCCGAAGGGAAGATGACGACGCTCACCGGCAGCTTCAGCGATGCCGACGCGGGCGACACCCACAGTGTCTCGATCAAGTGGGGCGACGGCAGCGAGACAGCGCTGGGTCTCCTCGCCGGAGTCTTCGACTTCTCAGCGCAGCATGAGTTCGCGATCCATGACAGTTACACCGCGACCGTCACCGTCAAGGACCCGGCGCTTGCGCCGGTCAGCGGCACCCTAACGGTGCTCGTCCGCAACACGGTGCCGGCCGATCTCGCGATGTCGCCAGTGACGGTCACCGAGGGTGACACGATGACGCTCTCAGGTACGTTCAGCGACCCTGACAAGCTCGATACGCACAGCGTTCGGATCGTGTGGGGCGACAGCTCAGCGAACACAACCGTACCGCTCGGGGCCGGAACGCACGGCTTCTCGGCCACGCACGTGTACACGACCCACGGTAGCTACAAGCCGACCGTGACCGTGACCGATCTTCCCGCGAATGACTCCGTGACCGGCTCGGCCGACGTCACGGTACTCGTCCGCGACACCGCGCCTGCCGATCTCAAGCTGAGCGCGGATCAGGTCGTCGAGGGTAGCGCGACGACGCTTACGGGCAGCTTCACCGATCCCGACGCCGGTGACAGGCACGATGTCCTCGTGAACTGGGGCGACAGCTCGACGGAGACGGTGTCCCTCAACGCGGGAGTCCTCGGCTTCTCGGCGAAGCATCCGTACGCGGCCCACGGGACCTACCACGTAACTGCAACCGTCACCGACCCGGCGAAGGCTTCGACTGACGGCTCGGCCGACGTCACGGTGCTCGTCCACACCGCGACGGCGCGCGAGCTCCTCGGCGACCTCGCCGCTCTCGTCCACTCATGGAACATCGACTCCATGAGCACCAAGGTCGACGCCGCTCGCGACCAGCTCGTGCTGAGCACGGACGGCACATGCGGCAACCTGAAGACGCTCTCGAACATGGTTTCGGCTCAGTCGGAGAAGAAGATCTCGACGGATCAGGTCGCCGCGTTCTGGTCACTACTGACCAGCGTCGACGCGGCGGTTCCGTGCACCCAAACCAAGGCAGCGCCGGGCTACTACAGCCGCCGGCCGAACTAGCCCACCTCCCCCAAGCAGCGCCGGGCCGTTCGCGCGAAAGCGCGAGCGGCCCGCGCGTGTCAGGCTATGAGCGTGACCGAGCGGAAGTTGCCGCGGCCCCGTCCCGAGATGGCGGCCTTCCAGCCGTACCGCACACCACCCCTCAAAGCGGACGTGCGGATCCAGGCGAACGAGTGGCCCGAGCCGAACCCTGCCGGCCTCTACATCACCCCCGCGGAGCTCGATGGTCTCCTCCTCAACCGCTATCCGGGCCGAGGCGACGAGCTCAGGGATGTCCTAGCCACGCGGTGGGGGACGAAACCTGATCAGCTGATCCTCGGCAACGGCAGCAACGAGCTCCTGCTCCAGGTCTTCCTGGTATTCGGCGGGCATGGCCGGAAGACGCTGCTTTTCCATCCCACGTACTCGATGCACGGCCGTCTCACGGTCCTCGCGGGCGGCACCGTCGTGGAGGAGATGGTCGGTCTGCCTTATGAGCTCACGAAGGATCGCGCGCTTGCGGCGATGGCGAAGACGCGCCCCGAGATCGTCGTCTTCACGACGCCCAACAATCCGACCGGGAACACGATCGACGGCGAGGTGATCCTGCAGGTCGCCGAGCGCTACCCGGAGACGCTCGTGCTCGTCGATGAGGCGTACTCGGATTTCGCCGGGCAGACGCTCGTTCCGCGGATGAACCAGCACCCGAACATGATCGTTTCGAAGACCTTTTCCAAGGTGTTCGCGGCAGCCGGCCTTCGCGTCGGCGCGCTCATCGTCTCTCCCGAGCTCATGGGCTACTTCACGGCGGCCGCGCTTCCGTACAACGTCAGCACTCTCACGCTCGCGGTCGCGACGCGGATCGCTCGCGACGAGGCGTCAGTCCGGCGCCGCCTCGCGCTCGCAGCGCAGGAGCGCGAACGCGTGCATTCGGCGCTGCGTCGTATTTCGGCCATCGACGTGTTTCCGTCCGTCACGAACTTCATCCTTTTCCGGCTGCACGAAGGGACACCGGCGGAGGTTCACGCGCGCTTCGTCGAGCAGAGCGTGCTCATTCGTGACATCTCGATGTGGCCTGGTTGCGATGGGTGCTTGCGCGCGTCGCTGGGCACCCCTCAGGAGAACGACCGGTTCATCGCCGCGCTCGACATCGTTTTCGCGGCAGCGGCGGTCCCCCGATAGCGCAGCCCGCGCTGTTCGTCGACGCAGCCAGCCTCGCGTATCGCGCTTATCACGCCGTACCGGAATGGAAGGCACCCGACGGAACGCTCGTGAACGCAGCGCTCGGTTTCCTCAACTTCCTGTCGCGGCTCATCCCCGATCGAAAGCCGTCGCGCCTCTTCGTCGCGCTCGACGCCGACTGGCGCCCGCAATTTCGCGTCGACGCCATGCCCACATACAAGTCGCACCGCGTCGCGGGTCCGGATGATCCTCCGGATCCGGTCGACCCGCAGATGAAGATCATCGTCGAGCTCCTTGGCGCTTTCGGGATCTCGACCGTCGCAGCGGAGGGCTACGAGGCCGAAGACGTCATCGCATCGCTCGTGGAGAAGACGTCCGGGCCTGTCGAGATCGTCACCGGCGACCGCGACCTCTTTGCGCTGGTGAAAGATCCGGACGTGCGCGTCCTCTTCACCCTTCGCGGCGTCAGCGAGCTGGCGCACGTTGATGAGGCCTGGATCCGCACGAAGTACGGCATTCCCGGCGACCGCTACTTCGACTACGCCGTCCTTCGCGGTGACCCTTCCGACGGACTTCCCGGCGTGCATGGGATCGGCGACAAGACCGCGAGCTTTCTGGTGGCGAAGCACGGCTCGCTGGATGCGATCCTGACCGCGACCGATGTCTCCGCCACGATCCGGGCCAAGCTTCGGGCCGACGCGGACTACCTCGTGGCCGCGCGCCGGGTCGTGTGGATGGCGCGCGATGCTCCGGTGACCGGAGGCGAAGGCTCGATTCCGCGCGTCCCCGCGCACCCCGAGCGGGTGACGGCCCTCGCTGAGCGATACGCCCTCCACGCCGCGACCAAACGCCTCACCGAGGCGCTCGCCGCAGCCTAGGGTCTCGAACCAGCCCAAAGCGCCCGACTAGGATTACGCACCACTCGCCCCGGAGGACGCGGATGATCGTCTACCCCGCGATCGACATCTATCAGGGCCGTGCCGTCCGCATGACGCGCGGCGACTTCGCGACCGTGGAGCAGGTCGCCGCGTCTCCTCTCGAGGCCGCCCGGAAGCTCGTCGCCGAAGGCGCCGAGTGGCTGCACATCATCGACCTCGACGGTTCCCGCACCGGGAAGCCGGCGAACCTCGAAGCTATCCGTCAGATCGGGAATCGCTTCACGGTGAAGATCCAAGCGGGCGGGGGTATCCGCGACTTCGACACCGCGGAGGCCTTCGCGGAAGCCGGCGCATCGCGCATCGTCGTCGGTACCGCCGCCATCGACGATCCCGAGCTGATCGGCAGGCTCGTCGATCGGCACGCCGACGGGCTCGCGGTGTCGGTCGACGCGCGCAACGGCATGGTGACGACCGACGGCTGGACCGAGACGACGAAGGTCCGCGCCGTCGATCTGATGCAGCGGCTCGCCATAACCGGAGTGGCGACAGTGATCTACACGAACGTCTCGATCGATGGAACGCTTCAGGGCCTCGACTTGGCGTCGACCGAGGCCGTCGCGCGCGCGTTCGGCGGGGACATCATCTACTCGGGCGGCGTGGGCGCGCTCGAGGACATCGCCGCGCTCGCGAAGCTCCGCCATCGGGGCCTGCGCGGGATCATCGTCGGACGCGCTCTCTACCTCGGTCGGTTCACCCTGGCCGAGGCGATGCGCGTCGCTCGCGATGGCGTCGTGGCCTAGCGAAGCGCCCGTTCGAAGACCTCGCGGTCCCCCGCGCCGCGGACCACGAACACGACCGATTCGACCGTCGTCCGCGGATGGTCGCGAGCGTACTCCCGCGCCGCTCCGATCATGACCTCGGCGCACTCGCCGATCGGGAAACCGGCGACGCCGGTCGCGAGTGCGGGGAAACCGATGCTCCGGTCGCCCGCTTCAGCGGCGAGCTCGAGCGAGCGCAGCGTCGCGCGCCGGATGATGTCCGCGCTCGAGCGCGAACCGGCCCGCTTCGGGATCGTCTCGTCTTCCGCGCGGTAGCCCATCGCCGCCGCGTGGATGACGTGACGGTTGGGCAGCGTGCCGGCCGTTGTGCGAACGGCGTCGCCGAGCGCGATCGGTCCCTGGCCGACCGCTTCGCGCTCCACGGCCTCTCCGCCGCGACGCTTGAGCGCGCCGGCGACGCCGGAGCCCATCCAGAGTTCGGTGTTTGCGGCGTTCACCACCGCGTCGAGGTCCGGCTGATCGGAGATGTCCCCTTGCCGGATCTCGATCCTCACGCGAGCAGGAAGTCCAGGAGCAGACGGTTGACGAGCTCGGGACGCTCCTCCATGACCCAGTGGCTGGTGTCCGGGACGTACTCGATCCGGAAGTCGCTCGCAAAGAGCCCCTGCATGTCGTAGGTCAGCTCCTTCCCCAGCGCGACATCGTTCTCCGCCCAGATGAGAAGGGTCGGAGCGTCGATGATCTTCGTCACGTCGTGCGTGCCGCCGGTCAGCGAATCGCGAAAGGCCGCTCGGTAGTAGTTGAGAGTCGCGGTGGCCGCGCCGGGCATCGAAAACGCGCGCCGGTACTCGAGGATCTCATCGTCGCTGAAGACGTTCGGGCGACTGGCGCTGCCGCGCAGCAGACGCTCGAGACCGGCGCCGCCGTCCCACCCGAGGACCAACTCGGGGATCTGCGGGAGCTGAAAGAAGAGGACGTACCAGCTCCGCAGAAGCTGGCGCGAGCGCGAGCGAAGCGCCCGCTGAAACGGCGCGGGATGCGGGCAGTTCAGCACGGCGAGCCTCCCGATCGCCTCGGGACGGGTCTGGGCCGCCGCCCAGGCGATGGCTCCGCCCCAATCGTGGCCGACGATGTGGGCCCGCTCCGCGCCCAGCGCCTTGATGAGGCCGACGATATCGTCGACCAGGACCGGCAGACGGTAGTCGGACACGCGCGGCGGCTTTTCGCTCTCGGCGTACCCCCGCAGGTCCGGGGCGACCACCCGGAAGCGCTCGGCCAGGACTGGGATCTGCTTCCGCCAGGCGTACGCGCTTTCGGGAAACCCATGAAGCAGGAGGACGAGCGGGCCCTTCCCTTCGAGGACGCAGTGGAGGCGGACGCCGTTCACCGTGATGGCGCGGTCCACCAGAGCATGCTGGCACGCGCGATGCCCTGGCTTGGACCATGTCCAGCGACCTGGCGTTCAGCGTCGGCCTGCTCGCGGGATGGCTCGCGCTGGTCGTCTGGCTCACCTGGCCCGACCCGCACTGCAAATGCTGCCCGGAAGGCCGGCGCGCACATCAGACCCGAGACCGAAAGGCGTAAGTCCGCTCTAGTCTTCCTTCGCGGTGCCCGACTGGTCGTACGGCACGATCCTCCGGCCGATCCTCTTTCGTCTTCCTCCGGAACGAGCACGTGATCTGACCCTGCGCGCGATCGGCGGCCTCGGTCGCCTCCCGGGCGGGGCGGCGGTCATCGATCTCCTGGGCCACATGGCGCCACCGGAAGCGCTCCAAACGACCGCCTTCGACCGGTCGCTACCGTCGCCGGTCGGTCTCGCGGCGGAGATCGACCCCGAGGGGACCGCGACGAGAGCCCTTTCGCGGTTTGGATTCGGATTCATCGAGGTCGGCCCGGTCGCGTCCGGCGG
>WNGI01003903.1_pt1 | contig 25586 bp, 17 predicted proteins | sample 5400621 | NCBI WGS metagenome assembly WNGI01 (sample SAMN13153374, study PRJNA577476) | soil metagenome | isolation source: 20 cm soil or saprolite under Garry oak tree replicate 1 | place: USA:California | collected 2016-06-15 | reverse complement strand
TTGTTCCGCGAAAACAACGTCGCTTTCGGGGTTTGCGAGTTAATGGTGGTGGAGCTGCGCGAAGTCGCCACCCAGTTCATCAAAATTCTGGCCACACTGTTGATGGCGGAAGTGAATGTGCATTTCAGTTATCCGCTCCTGACCCGCCCCAACGGTCGCGCCGCTCTCGCCATGCACGTCGATGATTCGGAATGCGCCGCGTCAGTCTTGCAGGGCGAAGGCTTCCGCTTGCTCTCGCAACGCGACATCTCGCGGTGAATCGTTACTGGAAACACTCGCCGCGGCGCTTCCTGGACGTGCAGAAGCGCGTCCTTCCATTCCCGTCTTGATTAACTCCAGCCCCGACTCGTGCTTGGTGCTTCGTCATTAATCGAATTCATTTTTGAACAATTGTGTCCCTCCCCTTGTCCACGTGCAGTCGATTGACAGCTCACTCGCGTCCCGTTAACTGAAAGAGGTGTAATGCCCGTTCTCGCCACTTCTTCATCGCCCAGCAACCGGACCTACTCCGTCGCGATCGGTGTTATTCTCGCGTTTGCGGCATTGGAAATTCTCGCGATCGCAATCCATTTCGGCACGCAGTACCACGCTGAGCACCCGACGTTGGAGCCGCTGAAAAGACCGGCCGCACCGATCACTGCGAAGCCAACGCCGACGCCGCCGCCTCTTCCCGCGCAACCGGATGCTCCTAGTTCCGCGGCTCTTTCCGCTTCCGATCGTTTGCTCAAGGAAGCGAATGTCCTCCGCGAGCGCGGCGATACTGCCAACTCCCTGGCACGTTTGCAGGATGCTGCTCAGCGCGACCCAAGAAATCCGCAGGTGCTGGCGGAAATGGCGGCGATTTACGAATCAATCCAGCTCTTCGATCGTTCTAACGAGACTTGGCGGAAAATTCAGGATCTCGGCCCTTCCGCTGGTCCACTCTACGAACTGGCTGACATGAAGCTGCGCGTGGGAGCAGCCGCGACGCCCGCGGGCGGCGTGCCGATGGATACGGCGGGCAAGCCACTGGATGCGGAGGGACTTCCCGAAGGCTCCGTCTTCGGCGTCACCAGCATTGAGACGGAGCAGATCCCGGATCCGGAGACAGAAACAAATTTGCGCCTGAAGATTGGGATCAAAAAACGGCAGGGCGTGGCAATCGATCATTCGAAATTGCGGATCATGGTTTTGTTCTATGATTCGGTCGATAACGACAAGGTCGTGGCGACCGATGCCGACGTTAACTACGAGTGGATGAATCCGAAACACGACTGGATGGAATCGAACCCCGAAACATTAATCGTCACCTATCTTCGCTCAAAGACTCATGCCATCACCTCGGAAGCGGCGCTCTCTGCTGCGGCGGCCGCGGTTACCCCCACGGGTAAGAATTCGCCTCGAGCGAAGAAGCGCGGCGAGGTCGCCCCCAGCACCGATTCGAGCGATTCCGGCCAGCGAAGATACCTTGGCTACGTCATTCGCATTTTGTATGACGACAAATTGCAGACCGTTCGGGCCGAGCCCGCACGATTGATCAACGACGCACCCAATCCCTCCGTATCGCCGTGACGCAATTGCTCATCGTGCATCGCGACCCCGAGATTGGGCGGGCCCTGGTGCAACTGGTGAAAGATTACACTGGATACGAAAGTCTCCTGACCCGGAGCGAAAGCGAGACCCTCGTTTGGCTGCGGCGGCAGCCGAATTTGCGGCCACGAATTTTGTTGACCCAGCTTCAGGCCCCCGGCCTCGATGGTTTTACCCTTGGCGCTTTGCTCGGCGAAATGTTCTCCGGCTTGCAAACCCTCTTTCTGCCCGCCTATCCCGCTGCCGCACAGCGAATGGAAGTTGCCGGCTCAAAAGCCTTTCCGGAACCAATCGACGGCGAACGACTAATCTCGACGATCGAGCGCTCGGTGCGAATGTTTTCCGATGCGCCCGATCTTTTTCATGTCCTTGACATTTTGCAGATGTGCTGCCTTTCCAAACGCAGCGGTGCCGTGCAAATGGTGTCGGGCTCAAACGTCGGCACCGCCTACTTGCGCGACGGCCAGATTGTACACGCGGAAACCGCAACTGAATGCGGAGATGGCGCGTTGTTTGAAATGGTGAGCTGGGGGGAGATCGAATTCGCCTACGACCGAAGCGTTCATGCCGGTGTTGAAACAATCAAGAAGGCATGGAATGCGTTGCTCATCGGTGCGCTGGAAGAAGAGAGACGTCGCGCTCTGCCGGTCTGGCGGCAGCAAACGGCGTGATAGTTTTTCCGGGAGCCGCCGGTGAGATTCCTGCTTTGTACTCATACGCCTGCTCCTCGCTTCTAATCGAATGCAACCGCTAAGAATTGCTGCCCTTTTTCTTCTCTTCGGCTTTGTCGCTGGTGCGACCAATGCTCAGATCCAGGTGCAATTAAAATTCAGTCGCTTGCAATACATCGCCTACGAACCACTCCTCGCCACTGTCACGATTACCAATCGCGCCGGACGCGACATTGACTTAAACAACGACGCCGGTGAACGCTGGTTTGGATTCGAAATCACCGGCAGCGACGGCCAATCGATCGCAGCCGATTCGTCGCAGAAAATGGACCCGCTGCGCATCGAGGCGGGCCAGACCGTTACCCAAAAAATTAATATCGCCAGTCTCTATCCAATTCAGGATTTCGGGACCTATCACGTCCGAGCACATGTTTATTTCTCCGATCTCGGACGCTACTTTTATTCGCAAACCAAAGTTGTTGAAGTTACCGATGCGCGTCCGATCTGGAAGCAAAGCGTAGGCATCCCCGCGGGCAACGAAGCTGGCGGCGACGCCCGGACATATTCCCTGCTAACGAATCGATTTGCCGATCACACTTCCCTCTACGTCCGGGTAGAAGATGAACGTCGCGGCGTAGTCTACGCCACTTATTCGCTTGGCCACGTTATCGCTTTCGATGAACCGCACGCGGAAATCGATCGCGAAAACAAACTTCACGTTCTGCATTGCTCCGCCCCGCGCGCCTGGTCTTACGCAATCATCGGCTTGAACGGGCAGCTCCTTTCTCACTCGACCCTGCTCGAAACGAAATCGCGCCCGCATTTCAAACGCACCGCCGACGGCGAGGTCGCGGTTATTGGCGGGATGACGGAAGCGACCGCGGCCCAGGCGGCAGCGGCGCGCAGCGTGGTCCCGAAATTATCGACGCGACCGAATGAGAAGCCGCGCGGCAACTAAAGACCCGCTTATAATGAGGGCACGTTTTAAGCGATACGTTCTTTGCTGCCTTGCAATGGCCGCACTCGCCGCTACCGCCACCGCCTCCGCCCAAACCCGCTACACCACCATTGTCATCGATCCTGGCCACGGTGGCTTCGACCGCGGCGGCATCCCCGGCCAGCGGGTGCCGGAAAAAATCATGACCCTGGATGTTTCCTTAAGATTGAAACCGCTTTTGGAAAAGGCCGGCTACAAGGTAATCATGACGCGAGACACCGACGTGTTTGTTCCACTCGGAACGCGCGTCGCCATTGCCAATTCTAATCCCAACGCCATTTTTGTTTGTATTCATTTCAACTCTGCTACTCGTAGCGGAGCTAACGGAATCGAGACGTACTTCTACAGCACCGAAAGTGCACCGCTCGCTGCCAGCATTCACTCTGCTCTTGTCGGCGGCGCACCCTCGGAAAATCGCGGCGTCCGGCGCCGCGGCTACTTTGTTTTGCGGAGAACGACTATTCCCGCCGTCCTGGTCGAATGCGGGTTTCTCACTAACCCGACCGAGGCGCAATACGCTCAAAGCAATGCCTACCGGCAACAACTCGCCCAGGAAATCGCCCGCGGCATTCTCAACCGACCCGCCCTCGCCGCTCGCACCGGCTACACCAATCGATCATCACGCGTCGACGTCGGCTTGCAGCCTTTTCTCGATCAGCGTTTCGTGCGCGAATCGAACACAAAACATCGCCGCCACAAGATTTCGACAAAGAAAAAATCCTCCAGCACTCAGAAAAAGAAAGTAAGCTCCGAGGAACAGTGAACTCGCCGGTCGTTACCTCGGCGCAAATGCGCGACGCAGAAAATGCCGCGTTTGCTCGCGGTATCTCCGCCGAGGCCCTCATGGATCAGGCTGGGGGCGGGATTGCACAGGCAGTGGACCGATTCTTTCCCCGCCCCGGGCACTGCCTCGTTTTTTCCGGCAAAGGAAATAACGGCGGCGATGCCCTCGTTGCCGCCGCACGACTGAAACGAGCCGGCTGGCACACCGACGTCCATCTCTCCTTTCCGGAGCCGCAATGTAGCGACTTGTTGCGCAAGAAAATCACAGAATTCCGAGATACTCCCCCTGTAGCGGCAGCCGTGTCGGCTGCAAATGCCAGCGGAATCCCCGCTGCTACCGTCATTCTCGACGGGCTGCTTGGACTCGGATCGAAACCGCCGTTGCGCGATCCAATTCTGGCGGCGTGTCGTGAAATCAATCGGTTACGCCAGGAACAGGGAGCATACGTTTTCGCGGTCGATCAGCCAACCGGTCTCGATGGGGATTCCGGGGAAACCGATCGCGATTGCGTGATCGCTGATTTTACCGTCACAATTGCGGCGACAAAGCGCGGCCTCATTGCAGACAATGCCACTAATTTTGTTGGCCGCCTCGACGTCGTGCCGCTGTCCGATCTATCGCTCGAGACGGCTGATGAAACCGTTGCCTGCACCGCGTCGCTACATGGATTACTACCGCGCCGCCCATTCGATGCCCACAAAAATCAATTCGGTCGAGTCGGAATTGTCGCGGGCTCGCGCGGTTTCGCGGGTGCAGCTACCATGTGCGCCTGGGGTGCCTTGCGTGGTGGCGCCGGCCTGGTCGAACTCTTCGTCCCCGAAAATATTTATCAGATCGTCGCCGCCGCCGCGCCTTACGAATCGATGGTCAAGCCGGTGAAATCATATCGCGATTTGATCGAGGAAAAGATTGATGTTTGGGGAATTGGGCCCGGACTTGGTAAAGACAACGCGACCGAAGTTATCGAATTAATTCAGCGCGCGGAAAATCCGATGGTGGTCGATGCTGATGCCCTCAACATCGTCTCGACAAATGTTAGCATCCTTAAGAATTGCCGCGGGCCGCGTTTGTTGACCCCCCATCCCGGCGAAATGAAACGCCTCGCCGGCGATCAAAAAATCTCGCGCGCGGAACTCGCCAGGAAATTTACCGCCGAATTTCCAGTGACGCTTTTATTGAAGGGAAGCCGCACTGTCGTTGCAGAAAGCGGCAAGCGTATCAGTACCAACACCACCGGAAATCCGGGAATGGCCACCGGCGGAATGGGCGATGTTCTCACCGGAGTTTGCGCCGCCTTGCTCGCCCAAAACCTTTCGCCTTTCGACGCTGCCCGCCTCGGGGCATGGACCTGCGGTCGCGCCGCCGAGATCGCAATATTTAATAAAGGCGAAAGTCAGCAGTCACTTTTACCACGCGATGTGCTAACAAATCTTGGACGCGCCTTGGGCGAGTTGCAGTAACCGCTCGCCCAATATTGTCTGTATGACATTGATTTCCGATCCAACTGACGCGCGCGCTCTGCCGCCAACAGAATCCACCGGAAACAAAATAAAAAAAGCGCTGGGCCCGATCGGCGTGATCGGGATCGTCATTTTGAAATTCATCGGCAAGATCAAATTCATCCTGCCGATTCTGCTCAAAACCGGCGGGTCGATGGTTCTAATGGTCGGCGTTTACGCGAGCATCTGGGGTTGGAAATGGGCGGTCGGCTTTGTCCTGCTTTTGCTCCTGCACGAGTGCGGACATTTGCTTGTCGCGAAGAAATTCGGCCTGGCCGTGAGCGCGCCGATGTTCATTCCCTTTATGGGCGCGTTCATTGCCCTCAAGGAAGCGCCCCGCGACGCCTGGATGGAAGCGTGCGTCGGAATTGGTGGCCCAATTCTCGGTTCGCTGGCCGCCGCCGCGTGTCATGCGCTCGGTCTTGCCCTGAATTATCCCCTTTTGATCGCGCTCGCCTGGACGGCCTATTTTCTCAATCTTTTCAATCTCACGCCGGTTGGCATGCTCGATGGTGGCCGCGTCGTGACCGCGCTCTCGCCCTGGCTTTGGTTGCCGGGATTCGCCGCTCTTGGCTGGCTGGCCTGGACACATCCGAACTTCATTGTTTGGATCCTACTGTTTGCGTCGCTCCCGCGAATCTTCTCGCTCTTCCGCAAACGCACCGCGGAGGAACAACGCTATTATGAAGTCGCCTGGCCGCAGCGCTGGCTGATGGCGACCATGTATTTCGGTCTCATCGGCGCACTCGTCCTCGGCATGCACGTTTCCCATCAGCAATTGATGGAACGCGTACACTCGGCGCGCCAGAAATACGAGCAAACATTCCCCCAAGCCGAGTAATGAGCGTCGGGCGGGCGATATTTTGAAATTCGATTGCGTCAGCCGCCCTCTTTTGCCGGCTGCTGCGATTGCGCTGCTTGCTTTTCAACGATGAGGGTCTTGATGAAATTCTGGGCTGTCGTCAGATCGCCTTCTGTGGCCGAAAGGTAAAGGCTCGTCGCTTTCACTCTGTCGCCCGCGGCTATGGCTTTTACGATCTCTTCGTGTTCTTCTGGTTTTAATTCTCGCTTCATCTGTTTTGAGGGACTGAGCCATTGCTCAACACGTTCGTCCACTTGTTTAATCGACTTTGTCGCCGATTTTTTTTGAATCGATGGGCAACCCGGTGAAATCTTTGGCTCGCTGCTGAGCACATGCCAAAAGGAACATCGAACGGTCTTTATGGCGACAAAGCTTTAACTACGAGCGTCCGCACGAATCCCTGGGGATGAAATGTCCGGCCGAGCTTTATCGCCCTTCGGAACGAAAATATGAGGGTACGCCTCAAGATCTGGACTATGCGCAAATGTGCCCTAGGCGGGTGAGCACCAGCGGAGCGATCAAATTCGAAGGCCAGAGCCTCTTTCTTAGCAGTGCCTTGGCCGGTTGGAGCGTTGGACTCAAACCGATCACAGGCGATCGCTTGGAAGTTTGGTTTGGGCGACTTCTCTTGGGCCAGGTGGATGTCGCGGCGAGCAGTTTTATTCGGGCAGATAGCCGTTTGGATAAACTGCAAATAGAACAAATGGAGTGTAAACAATGAGCAACAAAGTGTTACCCATGTTCTGAACCAAAAGTGTTACCGATGTCCTGAACCTATTGTGTATACGATGTCCTGAACCTGCACCGCTATCGCGCCGCGTCCTGGCAGAGTTTTTGAAACGTTGAATCGCTGCGCAACGCGTCCCATGTTGGATCGAGCCTTAAGAGCGCGGGCGTAAGTGGCGTTGCGTAGAGGGAACTCTGATAAGGGATTTGCAAGAGGTGCGCGATAATTGAAATAGCGCGCGCGTTATCGCCAAAGCTGACCTCGATCAAGGCCAGGTTTTCTTCGGCGCCGGGGCGTCTGACTGCATCGTTTTGCCGTAATGCAATTATGCGCTTCGCTTCTTTATAGGCAGAATCCTTCTCGCCAAGAATGGCATAAGCCCTGGCCAGAAATATCGCAGGGAAATCGTCGTCCGGTTGATTTTGGCAAAGCACTTCGAGAATCTTGCGCGCTTGTTCGGCACTGGCTTTTGCTCCGGGGATATCACCGGCGAGCAGTTGAGAGGAGGCCAAGAGCTCTTGGAATATGCCTAGCTCCAGCTCAGAGCCGAACTGGAACTGAGCGAAACGTGTCTCGAGTAACTGAACCGCCTCGCGGTAATTCCGCTCGAAAATCAGTTGCTCTACTTTCTGGGGCACTGCTTCGTAGGATGGAGTAAGTGCGCCCACCCCTCCGAGACACTTTGCGGCCTCAGTAAGATTCCCTTGCGCCTGATAAATCCCCGCTTTCGACGCCAGCAGATCTACGTCATTGGGCCGAATTTCCAGAGCTCGATCATATAACTTCAGCGCATTATCGAACCGCCGGAGATCCTCGAAATTATCCGCCGTTTCTTTCAGCAATTCCGCATTGCGTGGATCGAGTAGCAACGCTTGATCGTAATAGGCGATCGCTTCTTTCCACTTTCCCTGGCGCCGCGCGATTTGGCCAAGGGCCACCGGGATTTCGCTGTTGCCAGGCCACAATTTGCTGACGCGCAAAAAGGTCTTCCTGGCCGGATCGTAATCGTGTAGCTCGAAGTATTGGTACTGCGCCAATGCCAGCACTGTTTCAGGTGAGTCTGGTTGCAATTTCTGCGCCCTCTCGAGGGCGCGTTTGGCCGCTTCCGTCGAATCTCGGAAAGATGGAGACAAATTGGAATGCGCGCCCGAAAGCCTGCTCCAGGCTAGCCCGAAATTCGGATCGAGGCGGACGGCTCGTTTGTAAAAACTGATCGCCTTTTGCCTAGAATAGACGGAGTCGGTGCTCTCGCCTTCAGCCGTCAAGCCGCGCAAGTAAGCATCGTAAGCCTGAGGGTCATTTGTCGGTTTAACTCCTAAGGCCTGCTTCTCGCGACCGCTTAACTTTGCTTGCAACGACTGTGCGATTGATTTCGCGACGTCATTTTCGACACCAAAGACGTCGGTCAGCTTGCGATCGTAGCTTTGATCCCAAAGGTGCGAGTCGTGGTCCGCCTTGATTAACTGCACGTTCAGTCGCACTTGTTCGCCCACCTTCTGCACACTGCCCTCTAGCATGTGCGCGACCCCGAGCTGTTTCGCGATCTGCGAAAGGTTGCCCGGCTTACTCGGGTACTGTTGGGTAGACGTGCGCGAGATGACTTTCAGATCGGCAATTTTTGCCAATCGCGTCATGATCTCATCCTGAATACCCGTCGCAAAGTAGGCATTCGCCTTATCGTCGCTCAAGTTTTCGAACGGGAGAACGGCAATTGATTTCCCGGAGGACTCGGTTCCCCACGAGCGGGTCCCGAACGAACCGGCGTAGCTCCCGACAAAAAATAAACTGATCGCTAACGCCACGCCGATGATGATGATGTAGATCCAGAGACGACTTGGCGAACCCTTTCGCTTGGCCTCCGCAAATTCCATTCTCCTCACGCCTTTAGGTTCATTGCGCTGGAGTGATTGAGCTTCGCGCAAAAACCTTCGCCACCAGCGCCTGGAATCGCGGCTCTTTTTGGAATGGATCTAGCATTGGATCGACCTTGAGAAAGATAACATCGAGCCCGGCGCCTTCGCGGTAGCTGCGTTCGAGCGATTCGATCGCCTTATCCTTATCACCCAGTGCCATGTAGAGAAGCGCGTAGCTGTAAGCTGGAACGTAACGATGCGCTTCGATCTGCGGCAGTTGCGCCAGAATCTTTAATGCTTCATCCCGCTGCCCGAGTTTTGCGTAAGCTTGACCGAGCAGAGCAAGAACGAAGGGATCGTCGTCCAATTCGACGGCTTTTTTATATTCCGCCAAGGCTTCGCGCAGGTTGCCTTTCATTTCCAACGCTTCGGCGAGATTCCAATGCGCGTAATAAAATCGCGCATCCAGGTCGATTGCTTTGTGAAACTGCTCGATGGCTTCATCATAACGTCTGGCTACCAGGTAATCGGCGCCAAGATCGGCAGTGATGATGACGGACAATGGATCGAGCTCGAGGGCACGTTTTCCTTCAGCAACCGCGCGATCGAACTGGCCAACGGCCAGCAAAGGTCCGTCTCCAAACCAATGGTGTGCCGTTGCGTAATTCGGATTCAACGCAATCGCGCGCTCAAATTCCCTGATCGAGCCCGCGAAATCGAAATGATGAACACACAGACTGAACCCCAGCGTTGTGTGTGCTTCGGCCAGGCTATCGTCGATCTCCAAAGCTTTCTTCGCCGCTGCCTCGGCCAGCGGAAAAGAATCCTGCGGCCGCGCCGCGCCAAAACCAGAGAGAAGAATGTAAGAATCACCGAGACCCACATAGGCCAGCGCATAGCTCGGATCTTTGTTGATCGCCTGTTTGAAATAATCGAGCGCTTTTTGAAGGTCAGGTCCGGTGCGTTTGTTCCAGAAATATCTTCCCTTCAGATACAGCTGGTACGCCTCGGTATTCTGAGTCGGCTGCATGGAAATCGCATGTTGCTCCGCCCCCGTCAGCTTGGCCTGAAGTTTGTCGGCTACCTTTGCCGCAATCTCGCTTTCGACCGCGAAAATATCGATCAGCTTGCGGTCGAAACTTTCCCCCCAGAGATGGGCATCGGTCGCGGCATTGATTAACTGCACATTCACCCGCACCTGGTCCTGGGACTTTTGCACACTGCCTTCGAGAATATTGGCAACGCCAAGCTGTTTCGCGATCTGGGGCAAATCATTCGGCGAACTTTTGTAACGCTGGGTTGAAGTGTGCGAGATTACCTTCAAGTCCGAGACTTTTGCCAGGCGCGTCAGAATTTCGTCCTGAATTCCCTCGGCGAAGTAAGCGTTGTCCGGATCGCGGCTCAAGTTTTCGAAGGGCAGGACCGCAATCGATTTTGCCGGCACATTCCCAATCTTATTTTCGTCAGGCGCGGTGTAACGGCCAAGAAAGAATAATCCCGCCGATAGCAAACCGGCTGAGATCACAACGTAAATCCAGGCGCGTCCGCGGGATTTGCCTGGATAGAACCGATCGGCTTCTTCCGTTCGCTTAATGCCTTCCGGCGTTAACTCAAAGGCCCAGGCAATGACCAAAGCGATAGGAAATCCGACTACGATCAACAGCACTACCAGACGCACGCCCCAATTCGGAACTCCGAAAAATGGAAACACCTGGGTTGCGACCTGGATCAACAACCAACCGACAACAGCGTAGCCGACGGCGACCTTGTAAACATTGCGCCGCCTTAGTTCAGCGAAGAAGTTGTGACTACTCATTGCCGCTTTTCCAAGCGATCTGTCTCTCACAGCCAGCCTTTGCGCTTGAACCATACGTATGGAAGCACTGCGGAGATAACCATCAGGACGACGGCGAAGGGATATCCCGCCGCCCATTTCAACTCTGGCATCAGCTCGAAATTCATTCCGTAAATGCTCGCTACCAGTGTCGGCGGCAGGAAAACCACCGCCGCGATCGACACTATTTTGACGATCCGGTTCTGCTCGTTGTTGATCATTCCCAAAGTCGCATCGAGCACGAAGCTGACTTTGCCGGCGAGGAAGGTGGCGTGATCACTCAGGGAATTCAGATCTGTCGTCAGCGTTTTTAAATGCGCCAACGCCTCCGTAGCCGCTGGAGTATCTTTCTGAGTCTCGCGAAAGAAGGCCAGGAGCCGGGCAAAGCTGACCAGACTTTCACGAGCACCCGAGACGAGATCACTGTTCAAGCCGATTCGCCGCAAGACTTCGACGAAATCACGCTGCGCAGTTTTACGGCCCTGAACGCGAACTGAGGATCCCGTTGTCCTCGCGCTCGTAGGATCTCCATTGAAAACCTCCAGGGAGATTTGGTTGAGATGGGCGCCCACGCCTTCCAAGATATCGGCGATGCGCTCAATAATGGCATCGATGAGACCTGCTAAGATATCATAGCTCGTCCGGTAGCTCGTTAGGTTCGCTTCACGACGGGTGCGAAACGCCTGGAAGGCCATCGGTGTCTCATAGCGCAGCGTGACCAATCGCTCGGGTGTGAGAATAAATGTGACCGCAACGCTCTCCGGCCGCTCGATCTGCGCCTTAACGAGGACAGTCGCGGTCAGGTAAAGGACGTTGTCTTCCTTATAGAGACGACTCGACAATTCGATCGCCTGCATCTCTTCCCGGGTCGGTATGTCGAGGCCGAGCGCCGCTTCCAGCACCTGTTCCTCTTCTGGCGTCGGTTCGCACAAATCGATCCACACCGCCCGCCGGGTGAACTCGGGACATTGAGCAGGATCGGTCAGCTCACGAGCGGGTTCACCCGGGATATAGAACGTAATCACCTCGAGAGATTGCCGCGATGATTGTTCCGCTGCAACAACCACCAGATCGCAATTGCTCTTCTTCGAATCCCGACGCGCGCAAGCATCCGAATTTGCCAAGCAAGCGCCGATGCGGATTGTCGAGCAGCCCCGGGGTGCTCGCGCAGATTCATGAGTATGAAACCGTCTTTGAACTGGCTCCTGATTTTCGCGCCCATTGCATTCGCGCTTCGCTTTTGGCCGGGCCAGGCTCACCCGACTGCACTTTTCGTCTGCTCGGCCATCGCTATCATTCCCGTGGCGGGTTGGATCGGGCGCGCCACGGAAGAACTGGCAGCGCGGGTCGGTGAAGGGCTGGGCGGACTGTTAAATGCCACTTTCGGCAACGCAGCGGAGCTGATCATTGCCGCCATTGCGCTTTCCAAAGGGCTGACCGGTGTGGTGAAAGCTTCAATTGCGGGATCCATCATCGGCAACATCCTGCTCGTCCTGGGACTATCCATTCTGCTCGGAGGATTGAGGCACAAAGAGCAAGTGTTCAACAAGACTGGCGCCCGTACCTCGGTGATTTCGCTTTCGCTCGCCGCGATTGCCCTCGTCATCCCCACCGTCTTTCACTTCGCTGCCAGCGGGACCCCCGGTGGCTGGAGTCCTGTGGTGGAACGCCAGCTCTCGTTAGGCATTTCGGTCGTCCTATTTATTACCTATTTCTGTCTGCTCGCATTTACTCTCAGGACGCATAAGCATTTCTTCGTCGGCGCGGAAGCGGAACTGGAAGAAAAAGCGGAGCGATGGACGAAAAGTAAGGCAGTAGTCGTCCTTATGATTGCGACCGGGGTTGTGGCACTGCTTTCGGAGTTTCTCGTCGGAACCATTGAAAGCGTCCGCGCGTCATTCGGGGTCACGGAAGTTTTTGTGGGAGTAATCGTAGTTGCGATTGTGGGCAACGCTGCGGAACACTCCACCGCCGTCGTAGTGGCATTGAAAAACAAAATGGACTTGAGCGTTGGCATTGCGATCGGCTCAAGCCTGCAGATCGCGCTTTTTGTCGCGCCCCTGCTCGTTTTCCTTTCCTACTGTTTGGGACGGCCGATGGATCTTGAATTTTCTCTGCCCGAAGTCTTCGCCGTGGTTGCTTCGGTTTACATTATCTTTCAGATCAGTGGAGACGGGGAAACCAACTGGATTGAGGGGGTGCAGCTTCTCTCGGTCTACCTCATCCTGGGCATCTTGTTTTTCTATCTGCCCGAACCTCTTGCGAGACATTAACGAATTACCGGCGGAACACAGGCATTCGCGCGCCCAGCGGAGTTGCACGCCGCTGTCTCGAGAAAGCGGATGCGTCCGAATTACGTGGGGCAGCGGGTTACAAACCCGCTGGGCGCACAGGCCGACGGCCTGTGTTCCACCGAACGTTAGCTATGGCTGGAGCCGGATTACGTAAGTGCACCAGTTCGCTAACGACGTGCGCGCAATATCCGGTGTGTATTCCGTTGCCATCCAGGTCACGCCGTCTGTATCGATGGCCGCAGCGGAGTAATCACCCCAGCGCGCCACTCCGTTCCCACCGAACGCGCGGTAGCCGCTGAAACCGTCTTCCGGTTCATTTCCGGCACGAGCAATCTGGATGGGGCCGATACTATTACCATTAACGGGAACAAAAGCGGCGCTTGGGTAATCATTCGGTCCAACCAGGGTGAAAACAATGCCTCCCTTTTGCTGCGCATTTACAGCGATTGCAGGATAGAGCAGGTTCGCTCCAGACTTGGCCACAATTCCCTGTGTGACCAGGCTAGCCGTGAAAAATGGGCCGTTAATCTTGGGATTGAATGCGAAATATTCTGCCACGTTTCTTTGCACGCCCTGGACGTCGGGCATCTGCGAGTCGAGGGTCGCCCAGAGCCGGCCAGATACGACGCTTGAAGCCTGTGTCGTCACTGAAGACCCGGGTTCCTGCAAATTGGCAGTGTGCGCGAAAGAAAAGGCTGGACGACTTCTGAAGGAACGGATAATCCCGACACCGGAGCTGGAATTATTTTGCCGCCTTTCGAACAGGCGGCGGCATGACATGGTGTCTTGGGTCTTGCCCCGAAGGTGGAGGGACTATTCCGCCCGGTTGGCCTGTCATGAACAAACAACCCACGTTGGATCAAGACCGGAAAAGAAGACGATCCCGTCCGAAGTCACATGACTTGTCACCAAATAAAGATCTGAAAGGCGGCAGCTCGGCCAAATCAGCGGCCTCACAGAATGGATCGTCTGGAATCCCAATGTCACTTCAGGAATTTCTCAAACGGGATTCTTTGCCGATCAAACCGCGCTAATTTTTCTCTATTGTAGCCGGGATCGCTGATCACGGATAAGCCTCTCCGATTTACTCGTTTGATGACCAAGGTGGATCGAGGAGTCCCTTGCTCGATGTTTAAGAAATAGCGGCGGAAGCCGCCTTTCTTTTAGCATCGCCCGACGGAGCGGCCGATCCACCTTTTGCCACATCTCGCGTAGTGCAAAACTCGAAATGGATTCGACATTCAAAAACGCGGTTGCGTCCGTGCGAGGCCAACGCAGCTTGTTCGTTCTTATGTGCCGTTTCTTATCTCCTACCCTGCTCGGATGTCTGCTCACGTTTGCCGTGGTGGCGTTCGCTCCGGCCCAGAATCTCCCAAATACCACGCGGCTGCTACGGTTTCCAACTACCGATGGCCGCCAGATCGTTTTTTGTTACGCGGGCGAACTTTACACTGTCGCTAAAGAAGGCGGCATTGCCCGTCGCATCACCAGCGGACCAGGTTACACTTCCTTCCCGCGTTTCTCGCCTGATGGGGCCCAGCTCGCCTTCACCTCGCAATACGACGGCAACACCGAAGTGTATGTCATGCCGGCTGAAGGCGGCGCGCCCAAAAGGCTGACCACTTCCGCCACCCTCGGCCGCGACGATATCTCAGACCGGATGGGACCAAACAACCTGGTGATGGCCTGGGAAAATACCAAGCCTTTGGTCGTGTTCCGTTCCCGGATGAAATCGTTCAACGATTTTATTGGCCAGCTTTTCACGGTTGGGCTCGATGCGGAATTACCGCAAGAGCTGCCAGTGCCACGCGGAGGTTTCGTTTCTTTTTCGCCAGACGATTCGAAAATGGCGTTTAACCGGGTCTTCCGCGAATTCCGCACTTGGAAACATTACCGCGGTGGAATGGCGGACGATATTTGGATTTACGATTTCAAAAAAGGTACAACCGAGAACCTGACCAACAATCCCGCGCAAGACATCTGCCCGATGTGGGGACCGGACAACCGCATCTATTTCACTTCCGATCGCGATGGAAGGATGAACCTTTTCGCGACTGATCTAACGACTAAAGAGACAAAGCAGCTAACGACCTTTAAAGATTTCGATATCAAGTTCCCCTCAATCGGAAAGGACTCGATCGTGTTCGAAGAAGCGGGCTATATCTGGCGTTACGATCTGGCCAGCGGTCAGGCCGCGCCAATTCCGATTGAAGTGAAGGAAGATTTCGCGTCCGGCCGTTCTGCCTTCGTCGATGGCTCGAAGCATATCGAATCGGTCAATCTCGCACCCGATGGCGAGCGCGCCATCGTGGTGGCGCGTGGCGATCTTTTTTCCGTGCCGATGAAGGAAGGCACCGCCCGTAACCTGAGCAAAAGCTCGAACGCGCACGAGCGCGACGCTATCTGGTCGCCCGATGGAAAATGGATCGCCTACAATTCAGACGCGACTGGTGAAAACGAACTCTATATCCGCTCCCAGGATGGCAAAGGCCAGCCGCAACAGGTAACGAGCGGGGCCGATACTTATTACTATAAACCGGTTTGGTCGCCCGACAGTAAGAAGCTCCTTTGGGCCGATCGATTACAACGATTGCGTTATGTTGATGTCACCTCAAAGACTGTCACACCAGTAGATCAGGATAAATTTGGTGAAATTCAATCCTACGATTGGTCGCCCGACAGCCAATGGATCGCCTGGGCGCGCCCGGAAGAGAATGACCTGCCTCGAGTTTACATTTATTCCGTTGCTGACAAGAAGCAGACTGCGGTGACGGACGAATGGTACGGCTCGGGTAATGTCGCCTTTAGCGATGACGGCAAATATCTGCTCCTCGCTTCCGGGCGTGACTTCAAGCCGACCTTTGCCGAGGACGAATTCGAGAACGTTTACGTCGATATGCAACGCATCTACCTTGTTACTCTAGCCAAGGATACGGAGCCGCCGCTTGGTCCTCGCAGTGACGAAGTTGGCAAAGCAGAACAGAAGCGCGCCAAACAAAAGGAAAAAGAAGGGGAAGAAAAGAAAACCGAGGAGAAGAAGTCGCCTTCTCCAACGCAAAAGCAGAGCCCCACTCCCACTCCCGATTTAAAGCCAAAGAAGCCGATCGTGGTTAAGGTTGATCTCGATGGTATCCACGATCGCATTTCGGGAGTGGAAGTTGTACCCGGTAACTACAGCGACATTCGGCTAGTTGACGACCGTATTTTCTATCTCCGCCGCACCGTCGCCGATCAGGAAGGTGAAGACGAAGCAGAGCAGGATGGCCCCGATCGGAAGGCCCACCTTTGTTCCTATAGCATGGAGGACCGCAAGGAAACGGTCCTGGGCGATGTAAACGCCTATCAAATATCAGCCGACGGCAAGCGGATGCTGGTCAAAATTAAAAAAGACTACGCCATTATTGACCTCCCCAAGGATAAACTTGAAACCAAAGATCACGAGCTGAAGCTGGCCGGGCTCGACATACAGCTCGATAAACACGCGGAGTGGAACCAAATCTACTTCGAATGTTGGCGGCAGATGCGGGACTTCTTTTACGCGCCGAACATGAACGGCATCGACTGGAAAGCGATGCGCGATAAATACGCTGCTATCTTACCGTTCGTAAATCATCGTAACGATCTTACCTATCTGCTCGGCGAGCTAATTGGCGAGCTAAATAACGGCCATACCTACGTTGGCGGCGGCGAACGGCCGGAAACCCCACGTATTAAATTGGGATTGCTTGGGGCTGAGCTTTCGCGCGATCCGGCAACGAAAGCCTACCGAGTCGAGCGGATCTTGCCGGGCGAGAATTGGGACAAGCACACCCGGTCGCCCCTGACCGCGCAAGGTGTGAGCGTGAAGGTCGGGGACTACATCCTCGCAATAAACAACACCCCGGTTTCAGGATTGGCAAACCTATACGACGGGTTAATCGGCACCGCCGATAAGCAAGTGATTTTGCGAGTTAACTCTAAGCCGAGCGACGATGGAGCGCGCGACGTGACAGTAGTTCCAACGGCTGACGAATCGCCGCTCTACTACCTGGCATGGGTTCAGAAGAACATCGATTACGTTAGCAAAAAGACCAATGGCGAAGTCGGTTACCTCCATATTCCCGACATGGGACGGCCCGGCTTGAATGAATTTACCAAGCTCTACTTTCCGCAAATTCGAAAGAAGGCCCTGATTGTAGATGTCCGCGGTAATGGCGGCGGATTTGTTTCCCCTCTCGTAATAGAACGGCTCCGCCGCGCGCTCGTCATGGTCGGGATCGCGCGCAACGGTGTGCCGACGACTGATCCGCCTCAAACTTTTCTTGGCCCAATGGTCACGCTCATCAACGAATTTTCCGCTTCGGATGGCGACATTTTTCCCTACCGATTCAAAACGCTTGGGCTGGGAAAGTTGATCGGGAAACGCACTTGGGGCGGCGTCATTGGTATTCGCGATTCCCTGCCGCTGGTTGATGGCGGTCAATTCTTCAAGCCGGAGTTCGCCCCCTACTCGAAAGAGGGCAAGGACTGGATCATTGAAAGCCACGGCGTTGATCCCGACATCGTGGTAGACAACGATCCGGCCAAGGAATTCCGCGGAGAAGATCAGCAGCTGGACCGAGCTATCCAGGAAATCCAGGAAGAGCTAAAAACGAAACGCTACGATCTACCACCAGTCCCGCCGTATCCCAACCGTAATCCAACACCCGCTCCCTAATAATAAGCGAACTATTTCACATTGGGCGCGATGATTTTGTTGGCGAGCGACTCCAAGCGCGGATCGGCGTGACGTTGTAGCTGCCGCGGTCTCCGGCGGCAGAATATCTGCACTTACGCTTTAACTTTGCCTTGCACTTCTCCAGATGAGAGTAGGTGAAAGTTAATGTGTGGGTGCAAGTCGAAGATTTGAGACATGATTAACGACTCGAAAAACTTGCTTGATCCTTCTCCGGAGCAAATTCGATACTGGGGCAACGCCGCCGTCGAACTCATAGCGGACTATTTCAGCACGATTCGGGATCGGCGGCTATATCCCTCTACCAGTTCGCGCCAAATACGGGAGCGCCTGGATTCCAGCTTGCCGGAGGAACCAGCTAACTTCGACGAACTCCTCCACACTTTTCGGAACACTTTGATCGAGCTGAGTCGGCACAACGGTCACCCGCGCATGTTCGGTTATGTGCAGGCGCCGGGAACTGCCATTGCCGCTATCGCCGATCTGCTGGCGTCTGCATTGAATGCCAATCTAACCGCCTGGCGTTCGGCCCCGGCCGCAGTTGAAATCGAGCGACTAACGATTAATTGGATCAAACAAATCATCGGCTTTAACCGCGAGAGCGCGGGACTCTTTGTCAGCGGCGGGTCGATGGCGAACATGGCTGCACTCGCCGCCGCGCGACGCGCCAAAGCGCCGGCGCAAATTCAAAACAAAGGGGCACAATTTTCCAGCGGAACGTTGCGTGTTTATGCTTCCGAAGAAACGCATCATTCCGTCGCCAAAGCTGCCGCATTGCTCGGCATCGGACGAGACAACGTGCGCCTGATCAGCGTCGATGAACGCCACAAGATTAATCTCGATGAACTCGTGGCCGCGATCGAAGAAGATCGTGCAGCCGGACATTTGCCGATCTGCGTAGTCGCCAACGCTGGAACAGTGGCCACTGGCGCTTTCGATCCGCTTAAGCAGATCGGCGAAATCGCACGGCGCTTCGATCTTTGGTTGCACGTTGACGGTGCTTACGGAGGGTTTGCCGCGCTCGCAGCATCAACGCGGCCTTTGTTCGCCTCGATCGAGGAAGCGGATTCGCTCGCGCTCGATCCCCACAAATGGCTTTACCTGCCAGTCGATTGCGGCTGCGTCTTGTATCGCGACCCAGAGATAGCCCGCGCAACCTTCGCCCATGAAGCGGAATATACCCGAGTCATTGGACAGGAAGCGGACGAAGCTTTTGCCTTTTGGGATTACGGGCCGGAGTTGTCGCGCCGTTTCCGCGCGCTCAAAGTTTGGATGTTGTTGAAAGGCGTCGGCCTTCAGGCGCTGGGTGAAGCAATCGAGAAAGATCTCGCCTGCGCTCGCCACTTCGAAAAGCTGGTGCAAAACAGCGAAGACTTCGAAATGCTCGCGCCAGTCGAGCTTTCGATTTTTTGTTTTCGCCATCAGCCCGCGCGCTTGAGGGGTGCACTGGCCACGGCCGGCTCATCCGAACGAGAAAAAATCGAGAAGCAGCTCGACGCCCACAATGAACGCCTGTTGCTGGCGTTGCAGCGTGATGGCAGTTCCTATCTTTCCAATGCGCGACTGCGCGGCCGATTCAGTCTCCGCGGCTGCGTCATGAATTACCGGACAACGTTAGGCGATATGGAAATCTTGCTCGACGATTTGCGCCGCATCGCTGCCTCTCCCGCTGTCGCGTCGTGATCTGTTTTTTCCGGCGTGCGAACACGGCTCTCCGGCGCGCCTAAATACACGTAGCACCGCAAACTAACGTGTTTTTCCGATTCCCTTTGTTCCGACGGTGCTAGATTATCAGATGCCGTTTCAGCTGGAATCCAATTATAACCCGCGGGGCGACCAGGCGCAGGCGATCGCGAAGCTGGCGAAATCGCTCGAGGCTGGGAATCGGCATCAGACCTTGCTCGGTGTCACTGGCTCAGGGAAAACCTTCACTATCGCAAACGTGATCCGCGAGATCGACCGGCCAACCCTCGTCATTTCTCACAACAAGACGCTGGCGGCACAGCTCTACTCCGAGTTCAAACAATTTTTCCCGCGTAATGCGGTGGAGTATTTCGTCAGCTATTTCGATTACTACCAGCCGGAAGCCTACATCCCGCGCTCCGATACCTATATCGAGAAAGATTCGTCCATTAATGAAGAGATCGAACGTTTGCGTTTGTCGGCGACCAGCGCGCTGCTGAGCCGGCGCGACGTCATTGTGGTCGCGAGCGTTTCCTGCATCTACGGCATCACGTCGCCGGAAGATTATGAGCGGATGCTGCTGACCGTAAAACGGGCACAGCACACCTCCCGTGAAGCAGTCCTTGGGCGGTTGGTCGAGATGCTTTACGAGCGCAACGACATGAATTTTTCGCGCGGCCGTTTCCGCGTCCGCGGCGACGTGGTCGAGGTTTATCCGGCTACGGCCGACGAAGAAGCGGTCCGAATCGAATTTTTCGGGGACGAGATCGACGCCATCACTCGATTCGATCCACTGACCGGACATGCGCGCGAAGCGCTCAGTGTCATCACATTTTTCCCGGCGAAACAGTTCGTTACTCCAGCGGACAAGCTGAATCGGGCCCTAACGACAATTAGGGCGGAGCTGGATGACCGGATCAAGGTCCTGGAAGGGCAGAACAAATTACTGGAAGCGCAGCGCTTGAAGATGCGAACAGAGTACGATCTAGAGATGTTGCAGGAAATGGGGTTCTGTAGCGGGATCGAGAATTACTCGCGACATCTGAGTGGCCGCCCGCCCGGGTCAAAGCCATATACCATCATCGATTTCTTTCCGAAAGATTTTCTCACCGTGGTCGATGAGTCGCATGCGACCATTCCACAGATCGGCGGGATGTATGAAGGGGACAAGTCGCGCAAGACAGTGCTGGTCGAGTATGGATTTCGTCTGCCCAGCGCTCTGGATAACCGGCCATTGAATTTTCCCGAGTTCATGAAGCTGACGAACCAGCTCATCTACGCCAGCGCCACGCCCGCTGAGTTTGAAATTCAGAATAGCGTCGTTGGCAACAAGGGCTACGTGCCACACAAACGCGCCCGTATTGGAGAGGACGAGTTAGTGCCATTTGTTTTGCCGGGAGAATCTGTAGCGGCGGTCTATGACCGCCGAGCTGTAGGGCAAGCGCGTCGCTTGCCATCGAGCGGTTCGGCAGGCGGCGCGCCCGCCCTACAATTGTCGCGCACGGACGAGCCGCCGGAGAAATTCGATGTCCATACTCCGGGAAAACCCCTTGTGGTTGAGCAAATCATTCGCCCGACCGGATTGCTCGACCCCAGGATCACAATTCGCGGATTAAGGAACCAAATCGACGATACGATCGAGCTCTGTCGTCAACGGGTCGAACAGCAGGAACGTGTTCTTGTTACCACCCTGACGAAGCGCACGGCCGAAGATTTGGCCGATTATCTTCGCGATGTCGGATTAAAGGTCCGCTATCTGCACAGCGACATCGACACCATCGAGCGCGTGGAAATTTTGCGCGGCCTGCGCGCCGCCGATTTCGACATTCTGGTCGGAATTAACCTGTTGCGCGAAGGTCTCGATCTTCCCGAAGTCTCGTTAGTTTGCATTCTTGACGCCGACAAGGAGGGATTTTTGCGATCGCAAACTTCGCTTATTCAAACTGCGGGCCGCGCCGCGCGCCACATTAATGGCGAAGTTGTTCTTTTCGCCGACATCGTGACCGACAGCATGCAGGCGCTTATTTCGATTTCGGAATATCGCCGCGCCAAACAGATGGAATACAACGAAAAGCACGGCATCACTCCGCAGACTGTCCGACGCGCGGTGCAGGAAAGTTTGCACACAATCTTGCGTGGTCGCGAGATCGCGTCCTCGGTTATTAACGAAGCCGGTGGAAATTTCGATCTGACGGAATTGCTCCGCGAACTGGAAGACGAAATGCAGCGGGCTTCGGCTAACCTCGAGTTCGAGCGAGCGGCGTTGTTGCGCGACCAAATCATGGAAGTGAAAAGCGGCACCGGCCTAACAAAAATTGAACCGAAACGCCGGCCGGTGAAATACACCCGCAACAACGGCCGCCGCCGCTCCCGCGTTTGAAATTTCGGCGGACAGAATAGCGCAATCCTTTACCTTGTGTTTGCCCGTCATCGTGAGTGGGGGATGCTTCCGCTCATCTTTCAGCGCACGCTCGTATCGCTCGAAGAAATGGAAAGCCTCTCGCCTTCTCGACGCTGACTTGCTAAAGATGTTTGCGAGTTCTCCATGTTAACGGAAGTCACGCCGGATCCGAAGTTCGAAATCGGACACATCCTGTTTGTCGACATCGTCGGGTATTCGAAGCTGCTAATCGGCGAACAGACCGAGGTTGTTCGTCAGCTAAAACAAATCGTCGCTGAATGCGAGCAGGTCCGTCTCGCTGAACGCCAGAGAACATTGATTTTTTTGCCAACCGGCGACGGAATGGCGCTGGTTTTCCGCGAAAGCGCGGAAGCACCTGCGCAATGCGCGCTCGAGATCGCCCAAGCTTTGAAGAACCATCCGCGATTACAGCTGCGCATGGGAATCCACAGCGGGCCGGTCAATCTTCTTAGTGATGTTAACAATCGGGCAAACGTTGCCGGCGCCGGCATCAACATGGCCCAACGAGTGATGGATTGCGGCGATGCTGGCCACATTTTGCTTTCCAAGCATGTTGCCGAAGATCTCGAAAATTATGGGCGCTGGCGACCGTACTTACGCGACCTCGGCGAATGCGAAGTAAAGCACGGCGTACGAATTTCTCTCGTTAACTTTTGCTCCGATAAGATCGGAAACCCGAAGACCCCCGAGAAGCTTAAGCAGGCAGAGCGTGAAGCCGCGATAATCGCCCGCCGACGGCGTAAACGTACCTTGTTAATTACCTCCATCCTGGTCGCAGCTCTGTTCGGTGCTGGCTACTGGGTTTTCCGCCGTCAATTGGAGCAGAAACGTGCAACTCAGTCTCTGGCGATTCCGCTAAAGAGCATCGCGGTGCTGCCGTTCGAAAACCTGAGTGCCAGCGCTGAGAACGCTTTTTTCGCGGATGGTGTGCAGGACGAGATCCTTACGAATCTGGCCCGAATCGCCGACCTCAAGGTGATTAGCCGCACTTCAGTAATGCAATACAAGGCGGGGATGGCGCGAAATGCGCGGGCCATCGCTCAATCCTTGGGTGTAGCCCACCTACTCGAAGGGAGCGTTCAGCGCGCGGCCGGCAAGGTCCGTATCAACGCTCAGCTCATTGATGCGCGCAACGATACCCATCTCTGGGGACAGACTTACGATCGCGATTTGGCAGATGTGTTCGCGATTCAGACAGAGATCGCCAAAGCTATTACCGACCAACTTCGCGTTCAGCTCTCCCCGAAAGAAAAATCTGAGCTCGAGCGTCGTCCAACTTCGAACGACGAAGCGTTTGCCCTCTACACGCAGGCCCGAACGTTGTTAATCAGCGCATCTTCGGCCGATGCGGAAAAAGCGACCTATGAACATGCCGCGGACCTGCTTGATCGAGCGGTCTCGCGCGATCCGGACTTTTTCCTCGCCTATTGCGACCTGGTACACGCGCATGCTGAACTATATTTTTATAATTTTGACCGCACTCCTGCGCGCCAGACCTTAGCCGAATCGGCGCTTCAGAACGCTGAGCGTTTACGGCCGGATGCGGGCGAAACACATTTAGCCAAGGCGGAATACCTCTACCGTTGTCACCTGAAGTTCGATCGAGCGCGCGCTGAACTGGCGTTGGCTGCTCGACAGTTGCCTAACAGTTCGCGGGTTTATGCCTTAAGCGGTTTTATCGATCGCCGCCAGGGGCACTGGGATGATGCGATCCGCAATCTGGAAAAAGCGAGGCAACTTGATCCGCAGAACATCATCATCCTGCAGCAGATTTCGAACTGTTACCCGTACCTCCGCCGATTTAAGGAGGAGACTGAAGTTGTCGATCGGATATTAGCTCTCACACCCAAGGATCCTGGAATCCGCGTCACGCGCGCCTTTATCGAAGTGGAGCGGTACGGCAATCTGGAGCCTTATCGGGAGGTTGTTCGCAGCCTCTTGGCTGAGAGCCCCGAGGACGTCGCCGACATCGCTGTGGAATGGTTCAAAGTGTCGTGGTACGGGCATGATGCCGCCGAAGCAACCAAGGCGGCCGCGGCGATCCCCGCTTCCGGCGGCGGCGGCAACGCGGTCCGGTTTCCGCCCTCCTGGTATGAGGGGTTGGCGGCACGGCTGCGTGGAGATTCCGCATCAGCTCACGACGCCTTCATGCGTGCCCGTGTCGAAGTCCAACGCAGCGTACAGGAGCGGCCCGAGTACGGACCGCCTTTGTCCGTCCTCGGAATGATTGATGCGGTGCTCGACCGTAAAGATGACGCGATCGAGGAAGGTCGCCGTGCGGTCGAACTGCTTCCGATCGAGCAGGATTCTATCAACGGTTCGCTTCTGTTGATGAACCTGACTGTGATCTATGCTCAAACCGGCGAGAAAGATCTGGCAATCCAACAATTGCATACCGTCCTCAGCAAACCCGGCGAAGGAAACTACGGCGAATTTCGACTTGATCCTTTTTTTGACCCGTTACGGCTCAATCGTGAACTAGTTCATTTCTCGTTAGTGACAATAATTGGTGTGACTGTCTTGCTGTGTTCGGCCAAGTGTGCGATTTGCCAAAGCGACCAATCCGTTCTGGCACATAAATATGTCGCCAAAGGAAGCGACATCAAAACCTTGGACGGACACGTGGAGCATTGCCAACGGCGATCGCCTCATATTTGGAGGCGATGTTGGATTAGCCACGACCAAGCCGTATCAGGCGTTGCGTGGCTGGCATGCGCGAGCTCGGACGGTCACCTGTTATGAACTCACTACCACGCGACTAAAGCGTCGTGATCGCACCCCCGAAAGCGAAAGAAATGCTGTCAGCAAATCGTCGGCCTTAACGATAAATCGTTTTCCATCGCGGTGTGCATGGCAACCGAACTCCATCCAGCCGCGACACAAATTCTACCCGTCCGTCAGCCGTACTCGTGGCCATATGCCTTCTGCCCAACCGCAAATCGACCCTCGCCAAATCAAACCTTCTTATCTTGAAGCGATGGAACTCTTTGACTGCGAGCCGCGCCGCGACCGCCCCTCTGTTCAGGAATGAATTGTTTCGCTCTAATGACATAAGAAAGGAAGTTGTCAGTCTTTCATCCGTGAATGAAAGAACACGGAATCGCGGCTCGAATAGATAAAGTAGTCCTGGTTCAGCAGAATGATCGACCCGCTCAAATCACCCTGGATTAGTTGGTTGCCCTCAATTCGCCAGTTCCCATTGATGGGGCCATCTTCGCTTCCGCACTTGCCATTTGCACGATAGACATAGGTGCGACGCGGCGAGGCCCACTCTCCGACTAACAATTGTCGCAGCTTCTTCGAATCGGTGTCTTTCGGAGCAGGATGTTTTTGCAGTTCCGCGTTGGTTGCCTCTGCCAGCTTGTTGTATTCCGGACTGTCCCGCTGCGCTCGCTACTACCCGTTGATCCGCTGCTCGGTGAGCTGCGCGAGTTTCTTCACGTAACGCAACCGAGCCGCTTCGTCCTTTGGAGCTGCGTTTTCGTATTCGTTTTTTGCGGCCTCGAACTCGCGCTGGTCCGCTGACACAGGCTGCCCCGGACCAAGGCTACTACGCCGGGGAGATCGATGGTCAGCTTGGCCAGCAGACGCGAGATGCCCTCGCCGCGTATCAACGTGATCATAACCTTGAACTCACGGCAGCGATAGATGAAGCAACCGTGCAGGCGCTTGGGTTG
>WNGI01005436.1_pt1 | contig 25597 bp, 21 predicted proteins | sample 5400621 | NCBI WGS metagenome assembly WNGI01 (sample SAMN13153374, study PRJNA577476) | soil metagenome | isolation source: 20 cm soil or saprolite under Garry oak tree replicate 1 | place: USA:California | collected 2016-06-15 | reverse complement strand
ACGGCCGCCACCGTGTTATGGCCGGTTGGAGGTTCGGGGGTTGTCTTGTATGAGGTGGGTGCCCTACGCACGGTGGCGGCCCTCCCTTTCTTCCTGCAGCATAGCCGCTTGCCGGGATGTTACAATCCGGTGAATCACCCCTTTGGAATAGGTAGAATGCCTGAGAAATGCTACTGATAAGCCCGGACGTAGAGAGTGCGCTGCCTCAGAGCACCCTCTCCGTTCTTGCAAGCTCTCTCCCTCTAGAGGAGGTTTCCGATCACTTCCATCTTGAAGTATCCCGCTCCTCATTAACGTTCAAGTCCTCGGCCAAGGCCGCCACTCACAGTTGAGGTTTGATGGTGTAGTTCCACTCGGGCAAGGTTTCATGGCGCTGCAATCGCCGCGAGGCGAGTTGGTCGGAAGTTGGCTTGAGGTCGCAAGGATAGTTGCGGCGATCCAGGTAAGCAGTGACGGTAAGGCCGGTTTGAGTTTTTGTGGTCGCGTAGAGTTGAGGATCTTCTGGTAGGAGTCGAGCGGTTCACCAGCCCAGTTTCGTGACACCTCAGAAAAAATGACGACGCTCCATGGGGTTCCATTTGGAAGCATTACGCATCTGAGTGCGTAATGCTTCATTATGCCTGGCGTTTTTTTTCGTGGACTGGCAGCCCTCGCCTTTGCGGCGCGTCCCAGCGCCGACCACATCCTGTTCGAGCAGTAGTTGCCGGCCACGGGCAACGGTGTCGGCGTCTAAACCGAGGAAATCGCCGAGCGAGGTGTCGCCACCATGACCCACGCGGATGGGCTCCAAGCCAGCAAACAAGCGGCGTTGCTGTTCGTCGAGCAGTCCATAGAACAGGACAATCGCGGCCTTGAGTTCGTCGGGGGAGACCTGCAGGGCCACCGAATGAACAGCCAAAGGCACGGCTTGAGTGCTGCGGCGGGCCAAGGTTTGGTTGCGACGATCGGTCGAATCGATTGCGGTGTAGACAAACTGGCCATCGACTTCGCTTCCACTCAAACGCCCTTGCTGCAGGAGATGGCGCAAAGGCTCCTGAACTTCGGCATGCAAGACATCGGCAAGCTCATGGGCGTAGTAGCCGTTGGAGGAGCCCAGGACGAAGGCTTCCACGGTGGACAAATAGGGTTCCATAGCGCGAGAACCAACCGCTGTGCCTCGCCAAAACTCCGCCACAGCTGAATCTCCTCCTTGTGACCTGTCACACGACCTGTCCGTATGTTGTTCATTCCAAACGAGCTCTTAATTCTGGCGAGGCACACCCCCAGTGCAGGCTGAGAAGGGGCCGGTGCGTTTTCGGCGGTGCTTGGCTCCATGCGTTCAGACTCAAGCACAGGGCAAACAGAAGGACACGACCCATGCTCATTGGCCATCCTCCGGGAGCGGCTGGCTGTTTCGCGGAGGGAGTTAGCCCTTACCGGGACGGAACATCGGGTGTTGCGGCTAACCTCTGCATCAAAAGTGTCCGGGGACTCGCGCTGGTTAACCCTTGGCCCGCCACCGGCTCAACAAAGCCCCAGGCCATTACCCGACAGCCGGCTCATAGGAACACCTGTTCCCGGATACGAGATTTACCGGATTGTTCCCACGTTTGCCGTCGAGTACATAACTTTACTCAGTTCAGCTTCCTGGAAACTCGCGAGGAACACCCATTCCATGTCTGTGCGAGAAGGCAGTCCCCAGAGGAAGCGAGAAAATGGTGGAGGTCCCGATTTTATCAAGGAGGTTGTCCGGTACGTGGTGGAATCGTCTAGGGATCACGCAAGGAGAAGAATCGAATGATCAAGAAAATGCCCAAGCCCGCTTTCCTCGGATGCCTACTAACAAGTCTGGTTATCGGACCCTTCTTTGACTTCGCACGCGGCGGCGCGCCTTTAGCGCTGCCCAATGTCGATAGAGGGATTTTCGCCGCACTCGCCACCGACTGCACGATATTTGCTGCAGCGAATGGGAACGACGCCAACGATGGAACCAAGCATGTAGACGGAACCATTCACCCAAAAACCATGATCGGTGCGGCGGCCTCCACGGTGCCGGGTTCGGTAGTTTGCCTGCTCAGCGGTAGATATGAGTTGCCTTACTCATTCGTCCCTCCGCACGGTGGCAGCTCCTCGTCCTGGATCACCTATAAGAATTATGGTGATGGCGATGTGCTCCTGGTGTGGACGGGCGGTTTCACCGCAGCGCCGATGATTAACATAAGTTCGATGGCCGCCCCTCCCACTCCCTATTTGCAATTCATCGGACTGACTCTGGACGGTCAGGGGACGGCTCTTGATGGTTTCTTCTGTAGGGGAAACTCCTCGGTGCGGTTCTACGACAACGTCATCAGCAACACCGGCGGGTCCGGCATCGGGACGCAGAACTGCGATTACGTCACCGCCGATCACAATATCATCGCCCACAACGGCTACATCCCGGCCGGTGCCGATCCTAATATCGCCCAGTATTACAGTTGGACCAGCGGGATTTCTTACAACATAAATCAGTGCTCTGACTCTTATGATGGATTGCATCTGATAATCGCCAACAACATCGTCGTCGGAGAAGTGGACCAAACCCCGAACCACAAGGACGCGAACGGCAGGCACACCGACGGTGGTGGCATCATTCTCGACTATGACACCGATACTGCGCCTCCCGTCATTACCTGTCCCTATCCACCCGGAGCACTGATCGCTAACAACATTGTTTACGGCAATGGCGGTCAGTGTGTGGCCGCCAACCAAGTTTCAAATTTCTGGATTGTGAACAACACTTGTTATAAGAACGGCTTAGATCTTTCCGAGGAGCCCAGTATTGGTGAGTTTGACTCGAACAACTCAACGAATGGTCACTTCGTGAATAACATAAGTGTTGCCTGGCAAGCGACTCATCCTGCGTACGTCCAAGCCGGCACGAATTCCGACATTTATTACTTCAAGAATCTTTATTTCGGAAGTTCTTGCAGCTTTGCGTGTTCGGATGCAACGCAGTGGTTCTCTGGGGACCCCTTGTTTGTCAATGCCCCTTATTTTGATGGGACGGCGACTACGGATGGGCAGTACAATACAGCACGGCCGCCTTCGGCAGGAACGCCAACTGACCATGCACTACCACAAAGATGCGCGGGCATGGTCCCTACTTGTGGTATCGTCAGCGGGTTCGGGCTGTCATCCGGGGCCAGCCGTGCGTACCACGCCGGCATCGATCCCACAACCGACAGCGTCTTGTCCGCCCGCATGTCAGCACACCTCAAGGCCGAAATGCAATACTATATATATACAGACATCAACGGCAGAACGCGCACGGCCGGGGTCAATTGGGACTTGGGGGCCTTGGCACACAAGGTGGATTGAAGAGATTTGTTTGTCCACCGGGGATAACGGGTGCCGCAATTCGCGACACGCCAGAATCAGAACAACGCCATCTACCGTTAGGTGGCGCAAGAAGCAGAGACCCTGGTGGTCTGCGCGTGACACAACTCCCTATCGTCAAGCCAAACCCCGAGGAGAGGCCGCCACGTCTCGGTGAGCCGCAAGCCCAAAACCTCGAAGCCAGGTGCCGCCGAGCCTGGCGTTGGCCTAAACCGCTGGCCTTAAACCCGGATAGCACATCAGACGTCCCCAAAAAACTAAGGGGGTTACCCGCGCCGCAACTACAGGATTATCCTGCTGCCAGCCAGCGCAGTCAATTGTGCCTACCGAAAATCTCCTCTGGCCCGCAAAAAGGACCGTATGACAATGTTACATGCCTTGTCTTCCCAAGCTCTCACGTCGATATGGATGTCGCTGATTTTTAAGCTCTTCGCGTCCGATATCATTTTCGCGAACCACCGTGGCCTAAGTGATTGAAAACTTGAGTCGCATGTAAAATGATTGTGGCGCGCCCGGGGAGACTCGAACTCCCGACCCTCTGCTTAGAAGTCGGTTGTCCGCTTTAATCAGAACTTGCCGGAGCGAGCGTAAAGCGAGGGGAAATCAGCAACTTGTGATTAACGGTGACAAGCTACTTACTCCTTTTTCATCACCTTTAAGCAGCCGTTTTGGCGCCATTTGTCACAATTAGTATGACATTTTCATGACAGGAGAAGGGGTCCGGGGAAAAGGACGGCGTTTGAGTCCTCTTCCCCGGACAGCTCTGGAGAAACCCTCTTCTCGTTCTCTCGTTCTCACTGTTCCCATCGTTCACAAAAAAATGCACGGTTGCGCCTGGAGAGTCTGCCGAATTTCCACGCTCGCTTTGTCGTTCAAATTCCTCGGGAGATCGGTAGCCTAGCGTGCACGTTAGATGCAGTTCAGGAAATCGAGCAGCGCTTGCCGGTCCGCGTCGCTCAGCGCCTCAAACGCCGCACGCGCGTCGGCGGCCTGACCGCCGTGTGCTCTAATCGCATCGGTGATCGTGCTGGCGCGGCCGTCGTGCAGGAAATGCGCGCGATCCGACACTCGCCACAACGGCATAGTCCGAAATTCGCTGCCGGTCGCCGAGCCCTGCTGAATGCCGTCCGCAAGGCCGGATCCCATATCGTGTAGCAACAAGTCCGTAAACGGATGGATTGTCGTCGGATTCGATCCGGCATTTCCAGGCCCGAACATGTTGGGTTGATGGCAGTTCGCGCACCCGATTGAGGTGAACACCGCCGCTCCTGCGGAGCCGAGGCATGAAGCGGTTGGCGCGGGCGGATCGATCGTGTCGAGAAACGCGACGAGCGAAGTAAGAGGCACAGCGTCGGCTTCCGCTTTATTCGATGTCCCGCACCCGCTGACCAGATCGGCCGGCGTCAGAGGGCTAGTTACGCCGAGCTCATCTCGCATGGCTTCCGCCATGAAATCCACGAGCGTAGCCGTCTGAGCTTTCCAGCCGAAACGCCCGACACGGCCATCTGCCAGGATGTTCAGCCGACCTTGAACGGAGCTGGGCTGACTTCGTCGCACTTTCTCGAGATCGACGATCCGAATGTTGTCAAGGAGGGAAGTGCCCCGCAGCGTCATCGCGCTGCGCTTCGAGATCACGTTGGCCACCGAAGGAATGCCCGTAGGCAAATCGCAAGCTACGCCAAGTTCGGCGATCGAATGCTGCCGAGCAACAGGACCGCCTCGACCCAGCAGCGGATCGAAGACTCCGTTTTCAACGTGCGCCACACGGAACACGAAGGTGTCGCCGGTAACTCCCATCCCGCCGTCCACGTCGAGACCCGCAACCGTGTTGTGACAGCTATCGCATCCCCGACCGTTGAATAACGGCCCGAGGGACTGCTCCGGCCCGAGCTGCTGAGCGAAAATATGACCACCCTGCGCGGCCGCGCCGTTCGCCGCGTCGCTGATGGCACTGTCGATGAGGCTAGACGTGACCGTCCCTGCGCCGAACGCTGGAACACGAAGGACGACGCCCTGCCGATGAGGAGCTGTCGCCGTCACCCAAATGGTGCGCGCGTCGTCGGACACCGCAAGTCCGCTCACGCGGAAGCCAGGCAGGCTCGCCTGGATCTGACGTCTCGCGATCAGACGGCCGTCTTGTGTCATGCGCACGATCGAATTGGTGCCCCTGTTCAGGACGTAAAAATCGGAGCCGCCGCCGAGAGTGGTATTGCTGGCGAAATTCCGCGCAGCGACCTCCGGGGTCGCCGGCGCCACATCGATGGGCTTGTCGAGAAACGGAGATGTAAAGTACCGCGGATTTTCCGCAGCAAACAGCGTATTGGGATCCGTCGTGGGATCGGCGCTTTCGGCGCTGATGTCGAGAGCGAGGATGCGATTGGCAAGCGGATCGGTAACGTACAGGATACGCGTGGGCACCCAATTGAAAATCATGCCCACGCGCGTGACGACGTCCGGATTCGAGGACTCTGCAGCGTCGGTGCTGATGCCGGAAATAGGCGTGAAGGAGCCAGGGGGTGCGAGCTGGTCCACGCCTTTCTGAACGTGCACCTGCTGAATGCTGCCATCGGCAAGCGCCGCAAAGAACACCGCCCTGATGCTCAAATCAGGAGACTTCGTGGCGAGCACGGTCGCCACTGCCGCGCTGCTCAGCCCGCCAATGGATACGGCGTTCCGGTTGGTACTCGTACCCGCAAAGACGCCACCCGCAACGGTGTCGGGCGCATTCTTGAGGGGAATGCCGCTCGGGTCGACAACGGTGATCGTCCCGTCGCCGCTGGTGCCGTCCGGCGCGTTCGCGAACCACGGCCGGCCAAAGCCGTTGTTGAAGGAGATGCCGAGCGGCAGGCTGACCGAGGGCAGGGCGCCCGTAACTGCCGCCGGATTGTTGTTGCCGTTGAGGAACGCGGAGCTCTGCGCGGTGTAAAGGATGACTTTGCCTCCCACCGCACTCGCCTGGCCGCCGGTGGCCGCAAAATCCGCTGGAACCGCGACAGGGCTTGCGGGTCCGCCGCTGACGTTGATCGAAAGTATTGCGCCTGCCGCTTCGGCCGGTCGCGCGAGGGATGCGCCGAAATTCGACGTGCTCGCGACGAAGAGCCGTGTTCTATCCAGCACGCTCCCAGGTTGTGTCGATGCAGCGAACGTCGCGTTGTCATGAAATGGACCTCCCGTGTGGAACTTGCCGACCTGGGCGATTGCGCCGGCGCCCGGAATTCCGGTCGCCACGATGTCGGCATTCACCGTCCCCACATCTATCCCGCCCTCGTCGTCAGCGAATGCGGGACTGCCTGTTATAGCGATGAGGTTCACGAGGATTAGGGGGAGCACGAAACCGACCAATATGACGATTGGCACCGTGATGGGAACTCTTCGCATACATCCTCCAATTTTTCGCGCTAAGCTTATGTCTCTGCACGTATGAGATCGTGTCCATTAGTGTGAGTCAGAAGCGAAATTGTCCACGCGAACCGTAGCCGAGGCCGTAACCGTATTGATCCCAGTAAGAGCTGACGAGCCGCCATTCAGCACAACGATATCGGTCACCGTAGCCGGTACGCCGGCCTGTCCGGCGTTTATGGTCACGTGAAAGACGCACTGACTCGGCGTGGTGGAGATGCCGGTGTTCGTAGTCTTGTCCATTACGGACACCAAAGCTACACCTGCTTGTCCTACCAGGATCTTGATATTGTCAGGAGCAGTGGCGCCCGGATGACAATCGCTGGCGGAATCCGTAATGGCGATGTGGGCTTGAGCGATTTTGTGAGGAGTTGTGTCGATAAACGGAAAGACTGCGCTGGGCGCTAAGCCGGCCAGTAGAGAACTTTCCGCGATGAACTGGGTATCGTCACTATGTGCGGACGCCTTTTTGGTCGGGTACGCGATGGCGACAGCAGAAAGCGCGAAAGCAACCAAGAAAAACATCAAATACTTTTGATGGTTCATTGAAATGCCTCCTATGACTCAGTTTTTGATGAAGGTGAATATCGTGACGGGCGGCGAGTATTGCTCGACCGTACCGCCTGAGGATCCACCGATTGCGTAAATTAGGCCATTGGCGTCAGCCGCAGCCAGCTCGCCTCTCCCCGTAGGCATAGGTTCCACTGCACTCCAGGTGTTGCTGGACGTGTCGTACACCTCCACGGTGCTCAAGTTGAAGGCGGGAGAGTTGTCTCCCCCGATGGCGTAGATTTTGCCATTCACCGCCCCCGCAGCCAGCAACCGTCTCGCGGTGGGCATGGATGCCACCGCGCTCCAGGCGTTAGTGGACGGGTCGTACACCTCCACGGTACTCAAGTTGATGCCAGAAGAGTTCGCCCCCCCGATGGCGTAGATTTTGCCATTCACCGCCGCCGCAGCCAAATCCGATCGCGCGGTAAGCATGGGGGCCATCGTGGACCAAGTATTGCCTACATTCACCGTGCCGGAAGGCATGAAGCCTGGCGGCGCAGCGGGCGTTGTGCCCATGATCATGTATCCGGATGGCACGCCGCCGCCGAGCGAAGCGGTGGCTTGAACGCTCCCGTCAGCAAATTGAACGCCGCCCCCGTTACCGAGGATCAAGTTGCCGTTCACGGTCTGGTTTCCGTTGAACGTATTAGAAGCTGTGGTGAGCGCGGCTCCCGTCGGCATTGGTCCCGGCGGTCCTTGCAGGCCCATGAGACCCTGCGGGCCCTGGTCCCCTTTGGGGCCTTGGGATCCGGTAGCGCCCTGCGGCCCTTGCCCGGCCAGAAGCAGCCAGTTCGTATTCATAGGCGAGGTTGAGGGCTCGGAGTTGCTGTTCGCCGTCACCGCTAGCCAGAACGATCCCTTGTCTGTCACGGCATCATTCGCGTTGTAGTTCGTGGCGGAGCTCCACGCGGCGCGGTTCACGATACCTCCTGCCAGCAATTGCCAATTCGCGTTCGTCGGCGATGGCTCCGAGCCCGTGTTCGCCGCCGTCGCCGCCCAGTACGAAGCGGAATCGAACACGGCGTCGTTCTTGTTGTATGCCGTCGTGCTGTTCCATGCCCCACGATTGTTGATGCCGATAGGGCCCTGGGGCCCAGCGGGACCTTGTGGAATGAGAAAATTGAGAACCGCCGCGTTTTGTGTGCCACCGTTCAAAACGGATGCCGGCGTGCCTGCCGGTACAGTCATCGTGGGTCCGACTTGGACGGTGGCGGCCGCTCCAGGGACTCCGGAAGCCCCATTCGAGCCCGTCGCGCCCTGCGGCCCCGCTGGCCCTTGTGCCCCCTGTGGTCCGGTCGGGCCTTGCGGCCCGCTGTTGGCCAGCACAATTTCCAGCCGCGGCTCGTGGCTAGTGACAATGCCTTCCTTGCTGTCGAACACCACATACGTCGCGCTCGTGTGCGCCACCAGCGCGATTCCGTCGTTCTCCAAGGAACTGCTCACCCACTCCTGCACCAGTTGCGTGACATCCACCACCAGGAATGAATTGGCTTTGCCCACGACAATTCCGGTGGCAAACGCAGTCGAAGATGCTGCGGGCGGCGAGGATGTGTTCAGCGTGGCCTCCGTCCATGCGCTGGTTATGGGATAAATATCAATCGTCCCGCTCGGATTCGTGCCGGGGCTGAGATATAGCTTCAGAGTGGCTTTGGCCACATTGGTCGCCGCTACGTTCTGCGGCAGAGACGACAGAAGTTGAAATTTGATGTACGTCTTGGTTGTTCCCACCGACGCCGAGCCAACCGTGGCGCTGGAGCCTCCCACGATTAGCACAACTCCTTGGCCGTTCAGATTGACCTGCTGCGTCGCCGTATTGCTCGACAAAAATCCATCATCCGTTACCGTGCCCGATTGCGCCCAGGCGCGGCCCGGCAGCACAGCGAGCGTAATCAGTAGAACCTTCGGAAAGATCAAGCGCGACAAAAACCTGCGCATAAAGCCTCCTCCTGGCACATGCGAACGGGCTAGGCGCCTTTGACTCGAATTGTCGGGAGCGTTGCCGGAGAACCGCCTGGCTACGTATCTCCTCTTGTCCTATATAAACGCAAAAACTCGGCAAACTGGCTCACGGTGCGGAAAAATATTTCAACTCACTCGCGCTGGAACGGACTAAAGCCGGGTCAAGCTCGATCAGCGGATTGACTTTCAGGCGAAAGCGGGTTAGCTTTTGCGTGATCTGAGGGCGTTCCCCGCGCAGAACGACCATCTTGGGCCCCTCTTCGACCAGTAACGTCACGCGATTACTCCTTCAATGGAGCGAAGGGGATACAGCCGCCAGAGAGGCCCTCATCCCCCTTGTTTATGGAGAACTGCGCCGCATCGCGCGGCAGTGTCTGGCCAGTCAGCGCCCCGGCCACACTCTGCAAAGCACGGCCCTGGTTCACGAAGCCTACCTGCGCCTAGTCGATCACAGTTCGGTGCATTGGGAGAACCGCGTTCACTTCTTCGCCGTGGCCGCGCAGTTGATGAGGAGAATCCTTGTGGACCACGCGCGGAGGCAGCGTGCCGCCAAGCGCGGAGGCGGGAATCTGACTCTCGTGCTCGACGAAGCTGTGGCCCCGCCGGCGAGACGCGCCGTGGACCTGATTGCGCTCGACGATGCCTTGAACGGGCTAGCTGCGCTGGATTCGCGGCAAAGTCAGATCGTGGAATTGCGCTTCTTCGGGGGGCTCTCCATCGAAGATACTTCTCAGTTGCTGGACATCTCTCCGGCTACCGTAAAACGCGAATGGGTCACGGCCCGCGCTTGGCTCTACCAACAAGTGAACCAGGAGGAGCGTTAGATCATGACGCCGGAGCGCTGGCGGCAGATGAAAGAACTCCTCGGACCCGTTCTGGAGCTCGATCCCGCCAAGCGCGCGGACTATCTGGACCAAGTCTGTGGAAACGACGCCGAACTCCGCATGGACCTGGAGCGACTACTCGACACCGGAGAGGAGGCCGGAGCCGAGTTTCTCAGCCATCCTGCAATTCTGAGAGAGTTTGCCCCTGACCTTCCTCAGCAGGTTGAGACCTGGATTGGCCACAGGATCGGTTCCTATGAGCTTGTCGAAGAAATCGGCGTCGGCGGAATGGGTGAAGTCTATCGCGCTGTTCGGGCCGACGATGAGTACCGCAAAGAAGTCGCCATCAAGTTAGTGCGCTCCGGCCAGGACTCTGGTTTTGTGCTTCATCGCTTCAAAAACGAACGGCAGATACTGGCCGGCCTTGATCACCCCAACATTGCGCGGCTGCTTGACGGCGGCACCACGGAACAGGGTCTGCCGTATTTTGTAATGGAATTCATCGAGGGCCAGCGCATTGATGAGTACTGCGATGCGCGGAAGCTCGCTACGACCGAGCGGCTAAAGCTTTTTCTTCAGGTATGTTCGGCAGTGCAGTACGCACACCAGCGGTTGATCATCCATCGTGACCTCAAGCCGGGCAACATCCTGGTTACTGCGGAAGGCGTGCCGAAACTGCTGGATTTCGGGATTGCGAAGATTTTGCAGTCCAGCGAGACCGCCGGTCAACCTGAGCAAACCATCAGCCTGTTCCGTTTGCTGACGCCCGAGTACGCAAGCCCGGAACAGGTTAAAAGCGAGCCCATCACGACCGCCAGTGACGTCTACTCATTGGGAGTGGTGTTATACGAACTACTCACCGGCCGGGCTCCTTATTGCGTCGCTACCCACACGCCACACGAAATTTCTCGCGCGGTCTGCGAAGCTGACGCGGAGAAACCTAGCGCTGCCGTCCGTCACACGCTGGTTCCGGTAGATGACCGTGAACAAGAAAAGTCAGCAGGCGCGGCTGCGCTCAGCGCGGTCCGAGGAAGCTCTCCCGAAAAACTGAGCAAGCGTCTGAACGGTGACCTCGACAACATCGTGCTGATGGCGCTGCGCAAGGAACCTCAGCGGCGTTACGTGTCGGTCGACCAATTCGCGCAGGACATCCGGCGCCATCTCGAACATCTTCCAGTTATAGCGCGCAAAGATACCTCTGCATACCGCGCTTCCAAATTCATCACTCGGCACAAGGCTGGAGTGGCGGCTACAGGGCTGGTGTTGATTGCGCTGCTCGCGGGTTTCACGGCCACCATACGGGGTTTCACGGCCACCATACGGGAAGCGCGCATTGCGGAAGCCAATCGCCAGCGGGCGGAAAAGCGATTCAACGATGTCCGGCGACTAGCGAACTCTCTGATGTTTGAGGTTCACGACTCGATCGAAAACTTGCCAGGAGCAACGCCGGCCCGAAAGCTGATTGTGCAGAAATCGTTGGAGTATCTCGACGGCTTGTCAGAAGAGGCAAGTGGGGACGTTTCGCTGCAACGTGAGTTGGCAACTGCTTACGAGAAAGTCGGCCGAGTACAAGGGACTATGAATGCGTCGAATCTCGGCGAACCTACCGCGGCGCTGGAGAGTTTTCGCAAGGCGCTGGTGATCCGGCAGGCTGTGGCCATAGCGCAATCCAACATAGAGGACCAGATCGCTCTCGCTCGCGCTTACCGCAGAATCGGGCAGTTGCGGTGGTTCTCATTCTCTGACACGGAACAAGGTCTGGAAAACCTTCGCGAGGCCGTCAGGATTGCCGAGACAGCAGCTAGCAAAGGTGGCGAAAACCCGCAGGCACTCGTCGAGGAACTGGCGACAGATTACGAGCAGCTTGGAGATATTCAGGAAGGCAATGGAGTGAGAGGAAGCGCCAGTGATCTTCACGGCGCGCTGGAAAACCATCGAAGAGCGTTGGCTCTTTTGAAAAAGATCGCAGAAGCTAATCCATCTGTTCTTGCAACTCAACGTGCCTTCGCGATGGCCAACCTTGGGGTCGGCGATGATCTAGTAAAAGCCAGCGATCGCGGGCAGGCCTTAACCTATTTCAGGCGAGCCCGCGAACTAATCGAACCACTAGCCCGGACTAACGACGACGCTTTGCTTCGCCAAAGCTTGGCTGCTTGCTATACCCGAATTGGCGATGCTCTGCTGATGAACGGCAGAGCGACAGAGGCGCTGAAATACTACCGGGAAGAGTCGGACCTGCTCGAGCCTATGGCGGCAGCCGACCCGAAGGATGTTTTTGTCCGCTCGTATCTCATAACCTCGAAGGGGGATATCGGCCACGCTTTAGTGGAAGCAGGTCATCTTAAACAGGGACTAAGTCTTCTCATGCGTGCGCTAGCGGAGCAAACAGTGCTTGCCAATTCCGACAATGACTCACACAGCCGCAGTCTTCTGGCGATCACAGAAATTTCGGTAGGAGAAGCGTTCGAGCACGCTGGGAATGTACGTAGAGCCCAGGAGAGCTACTCGCGAGCCTTGAACATTTACTCTGCGATCTCCGCTGCCGACCCCAAGGACATCGAGGACACGGTGAACGAAGCCTGCACCCGCAACCATCTCGGCCGCGCCCACCTCAAGAGTGGAAACTCAGACCGAGCGTCGGAAGAATATCGAAAAGCGTTGAGCATTTCCAAAGCGCTGGCTACCTCCAACCCGGACAACATGGAGGCGCTGTATGCCTTGGCTGGTAGCTATGCTGGTCTTGGGGATGTCTCTGCCGTGCTAGCTCGGGGCACGCGGGTCGCCAATGACGAGGCTGACCGATGGAGAGAGTCTGGAGATTGGTATCAGAAGAGTCTAAGCACTTGGCAGAAGATTCCGAATCCAGCACACATAAGCCCGAATTTCTTCAACGTTACCGAACCCCGCGAAATCGCTCGTCGTGCAAAGCTGGCTGCGGACCACCAATCCCGACTTAGCAACAGGTAGCGATCAAGGTAGTGCGCGGAGGATTCGACATGAGTTTGTCCTGGTGCGCTCAGGAGGCCTCCTCGGCTCTCAAGAGAGCAGGCTTCTCAAAGAAAAATAAGGCGTGGACACTCAGTGCCCAACTTCAGAACATGGGCCCAGTCAGGAACGAAATATACGCTCGACTTGGACGAAAACCTCCCTGCCGCACATATGTTTCTTGGGCGGGTGCAAACTAAAATGCTTGCGGAAGCGGTTGCGGAATTTAAGAAAGCGGATCTGCCCGCGTTTCGACTTTTGCGGCCTCGTACCTCCGTATAAATCCTGCTGTGCCAACATCTCGTACAGTGCAAGGAAAATACCATACCCAGTCCAGTAAAATGAGAATCTCGTGGAAAATATTGTGTGGCTCAAATATGAGGCTGCGGCCGTAGTCGAAATTGAACGCGTCGCTGGCTTGTGGGGACACTGTATCCCTTAGGCTTTATGGCGACGGCATGGAATTGTCCGTTGCTACAGACAGAAGGAGGCTGAGCCAATCGTCTCAACCTTGGCAGGGACTGAAGGCGAAGAAATTTTGGTGAGGTCCTATTACATTTTCATGACAGAAATCAATTCTTGGTATGGATTACTAGACTCAGAATCGTGGAATTCCTTGAATCTCAACGAGAAATTGAAAACAAGCCATCGATTTGCCGGCCCGGCCATCTGTCCAAAAAGCAGATGACCGGGGTGAAACCAGGGGTGAAGAATGATCTCGGTTAATCCTTTGAATTCAATGAGATTCAAGGGAAATGGCGCGCCCGGGGAGACTCGAACTCCCGACCCTCTGCTTCGAAGTCCGTTGTCCACTTTAATCAGAACTTGCCGGAGCGAGCGTAAAGCGAGGGAAAATCAGCAACTTGTGACTAACCGTGACAAACCACTTACTCCTTTTTCATCACCTTTAAGCACGCGTTTTGCCACGATTTGTCAAAATTAGTATTACATTTTTATGACAGAGAAATCGTGCGGCCAATCAGGACATCGTACACAGGATCTATTTCGGTCTTTTTCTCGAGTGGATGACCGACCTCACAGTCCAAACGGGTTGAGCAGCATTCAGCGGAAGCACATTCCCTCGAACCGGTCTGGACAATTAAGCGTGCTGCGGCGCTTTCAGGCGCTCGCAACGGATAGTTTCCGGATGCGCGGTAATCCTTTTCATAGAACGTGTAGCCGGATGAACGGGTGGTCTGAGCGCCGAATTGCGAAGTATCACTCGTATCGTAGAGCGACCATCGGATCCACTTGGGAAGCGCGCCGCGCTGGCAGAAAACCGGCGAGCGTGGCGACTAGAGCAAGCAGGGTGGCTGCAAACAGAATGGCGACGGGGTCGGCCAAACCCAGTCCAAATAGCATGCTGCGCATGAAATGAGTGCTACCCAACGCCACGGGGACACCGATGACGATTCCGATCAGTACAAGCACCAGCGTCTCGCGCAGGACTTGCCAAACAACATTACCGGGCTCGGCTCCCAGCGCCAGGCGAATACCGATGTCTCGCGTGCGGCGGGATACCGTGTAGGCCATCAAGCCGTACAGGCCAATGGCAGCGAGAAGCAGAGCCAGCAGGCTGAAAACGCCGGCGAGCTGCTCGATGAAGCGGTCGGTTTGCAGCGAGTCGTCGACGAGCCAGGACATCGTGTGCACCTTGATGGGCGGAAGCGTCGGAGCTGCTTCCTGGACAACCCGGCGAAGGGTGGCAGCGACGGCTTGAGGATCGGCATAGGTGCGCACTTCATAGAAGGCGGCAGGATTTTCCCACATGGGATTGGCGAGAGGAGCGTAGATGCGAGGCAAAGCTTTCTCTCGCAAATCGTTGTATTTGGCATCGGCGGCGACGCCCACAACGATCATCTCGGCGGGGTTGCCGGAATAGGTATCGCGGACGTGCTTGCCGATGGGATTGGTGTTGGGGAAGAAGCGGCGCGCGAAGGTCTGGTTTATGACCGCTGCGCGAATGATGCCGGGAGCGTCCTGCGCTTCAATTTCGCGCCCCATCAAGATGGGAATTCCGAGCGTGGAAAAATATCCGGGCCCGACATGATCCATGCGTGAATGCATCTCGTCGCCGGCCTTGGGGGTATAGCCTTCGACGGCGATCGGATCAGCCGATTCCGAGCCGCTGAAGAGACCGTCCTTGGAAACAGTGGCGCCGCGCAAACCGGGGATCGCGGAAATCCTTGCCAGCAAATCGAGTTGGAAGCGGGGAATCGCCGCACCTTTGTAACCTCCAGGGGCAGCATCGACTCGGAAGAGAATCAGGTTTTCGAGGTTGTAGCCAAGTTTTACTTCGCCGAGTTTGGAGAGACTGCGGACAAAGAGTCCGGCAGAAACCAGGAGAATCACGGAAACGGCCACCTGAGTGACTACCAGGATTTTTCCCGTAGAAAAGCGCCGGTGTGACACCTCGCTGGACGTACCCGTTGGAGTGGATTTCAGGACCGGGGTGAGATCGCGGCGCGTCGAGTACAAGGAAGGAATCAATCCAAAAAGGATTGTGGTGAGCAGCGTCACGCCCAGAGTGAAACCGAGCACGCGCGCATCAGGCTGTAAATCGAGGTGGATGCTCGGAGGCCCAGCCGAAGCGCCGGAGACCATGCGCAGCAGAAGCGTATCGGTCCACTGCGCGAGCAGCAAGCCTGCGGCGGTGCCCGATACCGCAAGGAGCAGGCTCTCCGTCAGCAGTTGTCTGATCAAACGCACGCGCCCCGCGCCGATGGCCAAGCGCAAGGCGAATTCTCTTTGCCGCGCCGCGCCGCGAGCGAGCAGGAGGTTCGCTACGTTGGCGCAGGCGATGAGCAGCACGAATCCCACCATAGCCATCAAAATCTTCAGCGGCTCACCAAAATGCTCGCGCAGCACGGAAGAACCGCGCGCTGCCTGCTGCAGATTGATCCGCTGATCGAGAGCATGCCGGCGCTCCTCCGCCGAAATCGAAGCGCCAACCTTGGATTCCAACAAGCCCTTGAATACGACATTGATGCTGGCCTTGGCCTGTTCCGGCGTAACCCCCGGCTTCAGCCGGGCCATCACTTGAAGCCAAATGTGCATGTTCGTCAGGTCTTCCGCCGCGGTGAGGAGATCGCGTCCTGGGTAGATGGAGTCCTGCATCATCATGGGAATCCAAAGATCGGGGAACTCTCCAACGGTCTCTCCGAAGAATCCGGGGGGAGTGATGCCAACAATTTGGAATGCCGTTTGGCGAATCTGTATTGTTTTGCCGAGCGCCAGCGGGTCGAGGCTAAAGCGTTGCTTCCAGAACGCGTAGCTGAGAACCGCGATTGGCGAGCCGCCCCTGGCGCGGTCCACTTCGCGTGTAAAGAACGCGCCAGCGGCGGGAGTGACCCCAAGCGTGGCGAAGTAATCTGCGCTGACAAGGCGAATGCGTGCGGATTCTTTTTGCGCGCCCGTGCTGGACGAAGAATTAGGGATGGTGATCTCCAATTCGGGAAGCTGGCTGTCCGCGGCGAAGATTTCTGAGAAGACCTCGTTGTGATCCCGGAAGTACTCAAATTCTGAATAAGCGAGGAGGCTGCGGTCGCCGCCCTCACTTCCAAAACTGGAACCATGCTCGTCTGGATCCGAAAGTGTGACCAGTTGCTCAGGATGCGGCACGGGGAGCGAGCGCAGCAGGACCGAGTCGAGGACGCTGAAGATCGCGGTATTGGCGCCGATCCCCAGAGCAAGCGTCAAGACCGCAATCAGAGTGAAGCCTGGGTTTTTCGCCAGTATGCGCAACGCGAATCGCAAGTCTTGCCAAAGATTTGCCATACCTTCCTTCCCTACGCACTAACCCGCCAGAAACTCCGCACATCGATGTCCGAGCAATGACAGGCTTGTACTGCTTGATAGCAAAGCAGTTACCTATGTGTGGCCAGCCGCGATGATTTTCCCTTCGGTCGCTTTTGGAATTTGCCTGTGTCGGAATCGAACATAGCGACCACCCCAAAGGCCTGCACCAGCCAGCTTGTGATCCGGGCTGTATTGGCAAGGGCTACCGAAAGCAGTTGTGGAGCTACCGCGTTAACATGGCACGCGATTTGGGGTACTGGGAACTTTTTCTCACTGCTGACCCTCACACCGAGCACTTTTATGCCCGATGGGGTGCTCTCCGCATCGGCGAAAAAACATGCCCCGCGTTCTCTGGCCGGAAGCTCCCTGTCATGGGGGTATTCACTCGTTGATCGCATTTCCTGAACATATGGCCCGAGCTTCGGAAGATTGTTATTCGATCAAATGCAGGTCACTGGCCATGTCCTCGAACCGGACGCGCTTGGCGCGACTGCATGTAAGTGCCGAGTGAACCAAGTGGCAGAATAACTTCCGGATACTCCCGGGCACAATCGCCCAAGATGACCAGGCGGACTACAGCTTTAGGTCGACAGACCTTGAATTGCGGAGCGGGCGGGTCAGTGAGCCGCCAGACGCTTTGACAAATACAGTCACTAGTGTCACAGTGCGGCTATGACACTCTTCCGGCTTAGCCTGCACGCTGGCGAATCCATATTTGACCAGCTTGTCTTTGCTGCGAAGAAGGCGTTCATCAGCGGCGAACTTCAGCCGGGCCAGGCATTTCCTTCGGTTCGGTCGCTCGCGGCCGAGTTCAAAATTCATCCGAATACGGCGCACAAATTTGTGCAGCATTTGATTCAGGAGCGCTGGCTAGAAGCACGTCCAGGGATTGGAACCGTGGTCGCTGAGATGCCAGAACCGCGGCCGGGCGACCGAAAGCGTCTCTTGCAGCGCGAGGTAGAGCAACTGGTGGTTGAGGCGAAGCGCTTGGAACTTGATATCGATGACGTTATTCAAGCGATTGAAGATCAATGGGCCAAGCTCGAAAAGCCCCAGGAGGTGAGTCGCAAATGATCCGCGTAGAAAATCTTTGGAAGAACTTCGGGCGCTTCGACGCGCTTCGCGGATTGAGTTTCGAGGTGCCCGAAGGAAGCGCGTTCGCGATGATCGGCGCAAACGGAGCTGGGAAGACGACGACGATCAAAGTGCTGATGAATATTCTCGGGCCGACACGCGGAAGCGCGACGCTACTCGGCGTCGATTCACGGAAGGTCTCGCCGCGGGAACTTGCGCAAATCGGGTACGTCTCCGAAAACCAGGACATGCCGTCGCGGCTGACGGTCGGCGAGTATGTGGCCTACCTGCGGCCGTTCTATTCCACGTGGGACCGTGATCTTGAAGCATCAATCGCGCTTCAATTGCGGTTGCCGCTCGAACGAAAGATCGGTGACCTGTCGCATGGGATGCGCATGAAGATGGCGCTGATGTGCGCGCTGCCTTACCGCCCGAAACTACTGATTCTGGACGAGCCTTTCAGCGGACTTGATCCGCTGGTGCGTGATGAATTCATGGAAGGACTGCTTGAGCAGGCTGGCGAGATGACCATCCTGATCTCGTCCCACGAACTGAGCGAAATCGATGGCGTCGCGACGAACGTCGCGTTCCTCGATGAGGGCAAGCTCCTGTTTCAGGAATCGATGAGCGACCTGACGGGGCGCTTCCGCGAAGTGCGTGTGACGCTCGAGGCCGAAGCGGCGCCGCCGAGGCAACCTCCCAAAGAGTGGATGCAAATACGCACGATCGGGAACGTGCTCACGTTTGTCGATACCCGGTTCGACGAGAACGGCCTGGGCGACCGGGTTCGTTCGCGAATTGCAGGTGTACGAAGAATTGATTCGCAGCCGATGGCGCTGCGGTCCATCTTTACAACTCTAGCGCGAGCCGCGCGCGACGGCGGCGCTTGAAGAGAGGCAGGCGGAAATGGTCTGGCACATTTTCAAGAAAGACTGGAAGCTTCTCTGGGTCTTTGTAATCGCGGTTGCATCGCTTCACTGGATTTCAACGTTCATCATGTTCAAACTTGGCCTCTTCATGGAAGACGCGATGCTCGAAATGTTGGGGCAAGTGGTTCCAAGTCTCGCGTTTTTCGCCAGTATGTTTCTGATCGCAGCGATCGTCCACGTCGAGGCGATTCCCGGAGTGCGACAGGACTGGCTTGTTCGGCCGATTCGACGCGGGAATTTGCTGCTCGAGAAGCTCCTGTTTGTGGTCCTCATGGTGGAGGGGCCGATCTTTGCTGCGAATCTGTTTCAAGGGCTTGCAAACGGGTTTTCATTGTGGTCATCTTTACTTTCCGCGATGTCGCACGTTATTTTTCTTCTCTTTTTCCTGATCTTGCCGCTCTTCGCTTTCGCTTCGGTGACCCGAAATATGACGGAAGCATTCATTTTCGGATGCGGATGTACCTTCATCATCGGGGCGTTTTTGACAATCGGTGACTATATAAACGGATACGCGCATGGGACTCTGACTGCTGTGACTCACAGCGGAGTTGGGTGGATTGGAGAGGTATTTCGGTTCGCATTGGTGGCGATTGCGGCCGGCATGATTCTTGGGCTTCAATATTTTCGCAGAAAGACAATCACGGCGCGCTTTCTCATCATTGCCTTTGGTTTGCTGATCCTTGCCTCGCAGTTTCTGCCGTGGAAGCCGGCATTTGCCATCGAGGAGCGGCTTTCGCCGAGACCAGCCGCTGGGGCACACGCGGAGGTGACGTTTGACCCGGTGCAGGGAAAATTCAAATTGCCATCCGGCTTGGTCCCTTCCTCAGAGAAGGTCCAACGTGGCGGTCAAGACAACGCCGAAGTGTTCCTGCCGCTGCAAATTACCGGCGTTCATAACGATGCAATCCTCTTGACCGATCGGGTCGACGTGTATCTGAATGGCCAAGATGGAAGGGTTTTATACCACGGGACTGGAGACAGTCTCGAAATCTCCAGGGAAGGACCGAGTCCCTCAGAAGCACCCGTATACCAGCAAATCGCAGTGCCGATTTCGGTTTATCACAGAGCGAAAGACCAATCGGTACAAGTTCGGGTCGACTATTCGCTTACGCTGTTCGGTCTTGCCAGATCTTACTCCATGCCGGCGATGGGCGGTGATGAGCGGATGCCTGCGTGGGGCTGGTGCCAGACGAAAATGAACGAGGCAGGAACTGTCGTGGAGCTTCACTGCATGGAACTAGGAAAGGGGCCCATCTGCGGGACAGCATTTCTCGAGAATGCGTCCACAGGAGCGCGAAACCCGGCGCGTTCATCATGCCGGTCAGACTACGGCCCCTACGGCGACCGGCCTCTGCCGGACAGTTTAGCGCGCTTCGGCACGAGTCTTCCGTTCCGCGATCCGTCCGGGCTGGCTAGGTTTCCCGTTGATGGGCCGCAACTTCCGCAGTCGCGCGTCATCATTCGAGTGTACGAGCCGGAAGATCATTTCGCGCGTTCGCTTGTGATTCCGCAAATCAGGCTGAAAGATTGGGAAGCGCAATAGGCTTGCTCCTCTCCCCTTAAAGGGTTGTTAGCGTCATCCGTCGCAGAGCGGCATCGTTCAAGTCGGGTTACCACTCATCAAGTGGGCTGCGGTCAAGAAACGGGGACCTGCGAAGTTTGGGCCGGATCGCCAGCCATTCGCAGGTAATTATGCGTAAGCGCGGAGACAAATTGGATTTGACCAATCAGCATGGGCGCCTTCGAGTACCTCGCGTGTATTACATTTCTATGACAGAGGATGATTCTCGACGGACGCAAGGTGAAGTTCGCTTCACGCAAACAATTGAATCAACAGGAGAAGGCTGAAAAACAATTTCCACCCTGCTGTGCCGGCCACCTGTCAAAAAAGCAGATGATCGGGGTGAAGCCAGGGGTGAAGAATGATCTCGGTTAACCCTTTGGATTGAATGGGATTCAAGGGAAATGGCGCGCCCGGCCAGACTCGAACTGGCGACCCCCTGCTTAGAAGTCAGTTGTCCACTTTAGTCAGAACTTGCCGGAGCGACCGTAAAGTGAGGGAAAATCAGCAACTTGTGATTAACGGTGACAAACTACTTACTCCTTTTTCTTCACCTTTAAGCAGGGGTTTTGCTGCGATTTGTCACAATTACTATGACATTTCTATGACAGAGAAATCATGAGGCCAATCAAGATATCGTAAAAAGACCTATCTCTCGAGTGGCTGACCGACCTCACGGTCCAAACGACGTTTTAGGAGATGGGGGCGAGCAGCATTCAGCGGAAATCACACTTCCTCAACGGGACTTATGACTCGGAATAACTTCCGGTTTGCTCGTCATAGGGTAACGAAAACAGCGAACAAATTTTGCCCGCCCATCGCACCGCACGCGATCAAAAAACGGGACTACGGGCTACAATGTGGCGATGCGCCAACTCGCCGCAATCGCACTATTGCTCGTCGGCAGAGCCGCCTTCGGTTCGCCTCCCGACCCGTGTTCGCTTACCTCGACGGAAAAAGATGCCCAAGTCACCATCACCATTCCGGACGGGCGAACCTCTTTTCGGGAGGGCGAGATCATTCCGCTGGCGCTGTCGTTTACGTCGACGGCAGACAAACGCTATTGGGCGGACAACCGCAATTATGACCGCAGCGGTCGGCTGAGCATCGAGGCCTACTGCGTCGAACCCGAGGCACGCGATCCACTGGCCGACTATTTCCGGGTCGGTGCGTTCATGGGGGGCGGTCTCGGGAACACGCAGCAGCTTTCCGAAAAACCATTCACCGCTACCGCCGAGCTGAACGAGTGGAGACAACCTGCGCCGGGACGCTATCGGCTGTACGTCGTGAGCTATCGCGTGTGGCGTCCACCGGACCCAGGCGAAGCGACTCCCTACGGCCGCGTGTCGCCGACACTACGCTCGAACACGATTGAGTTCGAAATAATCAAAGCGGATGCCGATTGGCGGGACAAGCAATTGCGGGACGCCACAGCGGCCTACCAGAACGCGGCTGATGACGAGCAGCGAAAAGCAGCGCGCAAACTGCGGTTTCTGAACACGAAGTCATCGGTGGAAACACTCGCAAAACTGTTCTGGGGTTTGAACGACCAACCTGGAGGGTGGGACCTGATGTTCGGGCTTTTCGGCTCGCCTTACCGTGCGGAGGCGATTGTAGCCATGCAGCGCGAAATCAACAATCCCGTCCATCCGATCACGCAAGATTTTCTGCATGCGCTCACGAAGTTGAAGATCAACGCCGATATCTCATGGGACCCGCCAGCGTATGATTCCGCGCATCCAGAACTTTCGCAGGAGTATTGGCACAAAGAGCAGACCCATGAACGCGAGCTGGTGCAGGCCGCGATCGCGCCAACCGTGGCGGCTCTACCGCAGAAAATGGGCCGCGCTCACGCCCTGACAGTGCAGGCACTCGCCGAGTCCTCTGATTTGCTCAATGCCTCGACCGCATCTCAAATTCGCAAAGAGCTGATCGCTGCGTGGGGAGACCTGCCGGAAAAGACGAAGCAGGAGTTGATCCAGTATCGTTGGCCGCTCATTGCTGGGCCGGACATGTTGCCCATCCTTAAAGAGTTTGTATCGCGCCCTGCGCCGCCCTTCCGGACTATGGACGCGATGGCCCGCGATGCAGCGATTCAACATATCTATGAACTCGACGCCGCCGAAGGACGGTCGCTGATTCTTCGCGACTTGCGCGACCCCAGGGCCCAGCCCTCCATTTCGCTGGTCAAACTGCTATCCACCGATGAGCTCCGGCCAATCGTTCACGACGCCGTCGGACGGATCGAGAAAAACGACGCGCGTGAACTGGACTATCACCTAGTCGAGCTGTTTGGAGACGAGTTGGCACTCGCCGGAATGAAGACCGAGTTCAACGACCACCTCGGTCAATGGGCGTGCGATCCGCAAACGGCCATGTTGCGCTACTTCCTCAGACTCGAACCGGAATTCGGCGTGAAAGCGGTGGAAGCTTCGCTCGCCGCCAGGAAAGTGACTGGCTGCTACCATTTCCTGTTGCAGGAATTGGGAGACGCTCTGCCGACGGTCGAGCCACTAGCGATTAGCGCGCTCAACGACACCGACCTCGAAGTCGCCAACGATGCCGCGCTGGGATTGGGGCACTGGGGAACGGCAAGCGCGGAAGCGGCGTTGTGGGCGCGGCTGAAGCGCTTTCACCAGGAATGGCAAGGCCGTGAGGGCGAGTTGCGCGCGACGCCCCCTTACACTGATCCGATTGCGCGCGAGACGGCGCTCGAGAGCACGCTCGTGAACTCCATCGCGACAGCAACAAACTGGATGTGCGACCCCGAAAAACTCGCGCAACTGAGCGCGCTAGCTTCCCCGCGGCAGCAGATACAAGTCGCAACCTGGAGTAAGCAATGGGCGCAGGGCCAAGCCTTGATCCTCCCCAACTGGTATCCCGAGGACCGCTTGAGCTTCGGGGTGCTGCAGTATTCGAATTTGGATGAACAACAGTTCAGGGCGAAGCTGTCGCAGCTACCGCGGGGAATGAAGTTGTACTTTCAGATCTGGAAGCCGGGACAGATTTCGCCACCGGTAAGCATGCAAAAGCAGGAAGCAGTGTTTCAAGCGTTGCGCAGTCATGCTGCGCAATTCGGGGTCACAATCGAGGAGAAGAGCGATCCATAGCTCCTAAGAAACTCCACATAGGCGGGAAACGACTAGGGCGAGCACCAAGCCAGGAAATGCTCGAGCATTTTGGTTCCGCGTGGGTGCAATTGGGTGCAGGTTCCCCCTTAAGCCGAATCCTAACGGATGGGCGGCAATCCGCAAGTTACGACTCCGCTGGTTCTAACTTCCGCTAATGCCCATGATCCAGGCGCGATCCCGAGAGGCGCCCACCTAACAGCCCGTAGACTCCTCGCAAGACGGGAGTAAGACCTGGCGGAAACGGGGTATAGAATCAGGAGTAAAGGTACGGCAGTGTAGCTGTGTCTTGGCGCGGACTTCGCGCACTCCGCGGCGCTGGCTTGGAGCTAAATGATGCTGGACATCCGGAGATCGCTGCGATCGCTTGCTTCGCGTCCCGTTTTCCCTGTTGTCGCAGTTGCGACGCTGGCCCTGGGCCTCGGTGTCAACGCCGCAATCTTCAGCCTGACACGCGAAGTCCTGCTCCGGCCGCTCCCCTACCGCGATGCCGATCGGCTCGTGCGGGTGTTTGAGACCAGCCGGACGCTGGGCGTGGCGTCCGCGCCGACCGCACCGGTGAACTACGTCGAGTGGCGCGAGCGCGTGAACGCGTTCGAGCAGACCGCGGTTTTCCGTCGCGTCGCTTTCAACGTGTCGATGAAAACGAGCGCGGTGCAGGTCGAGGGATTCCAGATCGCACCTGCGTTCTTGCCAATGCTCGGCGTCGAACCGGCCCTCGGCCGCGGGTTCACGGGCGAGGATGCACAGCCGGGTCGCGACGCAGTCGTCCTGCTGAGCAACGGCTTCTGGCGTCGTCAATTTGCGGCCAATTCGGCCGTCGTCGGCCAGTCGATCGACATTGATGGAACACCGTGCACGGTCGTCGGCGTCTTGCCCTCGAGCTTCAAAATCTTCCGCGTCCTGAATCGTGAAGTCGATCTTTTCCGGCCGTTAGTTCTCGATGCGACCGACCGCGAACAGTCGATAAATGTTTACGCCAAACTGAAGCCGGACGTGTCATTGGACAGCGCGCGTGCGCAGATGACGACCGTGTATTCGTCGCTGCCATATCCGGACCACCTTTGGACAGCCGGCGTGGCCCTGCTTACGACGAGCTTCGCCGCCAACTCACGGCCGATTCTGCTGGCGCTGGAATGGGCAGCCGCACTCGTGCTGCTCATCGCCTGTGCCAACATCGCCAACTTGCTCCTGGCCGTCTCCGCCGGACGAAGGAAAGAGCTGGCCATCCGTCAGGCCCTCGGAGCGAGCCGCTGGCAGATCGCTCGGGACTTGGCGGGCGAGCCGCTGATCCTGACGGTTACGGGCGGAGCGTTCGCGATCCTGCTCGCAACGTGGATTGTCAAAGCGCTAAACGCTGCCGTTAGCTTTCAGGAAATCAATCGCCTCCATCCGTTTCGCGTCGACGCCTGGGTGCTAGCGTTCACGGGCGGGCTGACGGTCGCCGTCACGCTGTTCTTCGGCTTGTTGCCGGCTCATGCTGCGGCTGACGCCGATGTCGTCGACGCTCTGAAAGATTCGACCCACGGCGTGACGACCGGCATGCCGAACCGCCGACTACGTCACGCGCTCATCGTCGGGGAGTTGGCGCTGTCAATGCGCAGGTGGCACTGAACGATCCGCGGTACGCCGACACGGAACAACTGGTCCGTGTCGCCACCTCCATGCTTGAACGGCTCAGCACATCGCCAGGCATCGACGCAGCGGCACTCGTCAACTATCCACCTCTCTCGATGATTCGCGTGGGCGTGCCGGTCACCATCGAGGGCCAGACCCCACCGTCAGGCCAACTGTGGATGGCGCGGTACTGGGTCGCCGCGCCCGGTTATTTTCACACAGCCGGGATTCGGCTTCTTGTCGGTCGTGATTTCAGTTCGGCCGACGATCGGACGCGTGGCGGAGTCGCTATCGTCAGCGAGACCTTCGCGCGGCGCTTCTGGAACACCACAGACGTCGTCGGGAGGCGCCTGCGGCCGGCATTCCCCAAGAGCAACGCATTCTGGATTCCACGCGTGACTGGAGAGATGCTCACGA
>WNGI01000738.1_pt1 | contig 25603 bp, 24 predicted proteins | sample 5400621 | NCBI WGS metagenome assembly WNGI01 (sample SAMN13153374, study PRJNA577476) | soil metagenome | isolation source: 20 cm soil or saprolite under Garry oak tree replicate 1 | place: USA:California | collected 2016-06-15 | reverse complement strand
AAGCAAGAGCATGTACACCTCTCCGCCCAGCACGAAGGGCAGCGCGGAGATGCCGGCGAGGAGCCAGAACGTCGCTTGCATGAGGAGCAAGACGAACGCGGCTTCGGGTCGGCTGCTGGCGTTCACTTCCTTCATGTCCTCATGTCCTGTCGATTGCGGCCACGACCGCGGGGTCGATGTCGACCGCGAACGGTCCGCCTTTCGGGTTGTCGACGATCCACACGTGCAGCATCGCCGGCGCGGTCACGTCGATCGCGCCCAGCGGACACGTCGAGTAAGGCGTCATCAGGCTGAACTCGAGACCGATCAGGGTGAAGCAGATGTTTTCATGCTGATGCCACGCGGTCAGCGGACCGCCGGGGTCAGGTCCGAATGCACCGATTCGCTGCATCTGAAACATCGCTCCGAGCAGCACCGGCCCGTGATGCGTGTTGGCGTACACGAGTCCCTGCGGATGCTGTGGATCCAGGACCGGTCCCTTCTCGAACGCCTTGTTGAACCAGTGCGTGGACGGCATCTCGGTCGAGCCGGCGGGCCGGTACCCGGCGGCCCACGCCTGGCGCCAGTCCTGGAAAGGGGCGATCGCCGCCGCGGTCTGCTCGTAGAGCTTCGTGGCTGCGTCCTGCTGGCCGGAGGTCGGCACCTCGTTGGTGGACTGCAGAGTCGCGCCGGCGTGCACGTGGCGCGGATCAGGATGCGCAAGCGCGTCGATCCATATGCCCGTGCCGCTGACCAGCATCAGCGCGGGCAGGCCTGAAGCAAGCAGCGCCCAGTACCACGGCCTGTCGCGCATGCGCTTCTCGTTGCGCACCGGCACGAGCACCATCCCGAGCGCTGCGAACTCGATGACCTTGGTGGCCAGCCCGACCTGGTCAGGGCCCTCGAGCCGGAAGCCAACATAGAAGAGGTAGCCGAGGATCGTCGCGACGAGCAGGGCTGCCGAGCTCACACGCCACCAGCGCCACCCGACTGCGACGGCAAGAGCGAGAAAGGCGACGCCATTGAAAAGGAAGAGGACAGATGTCAGGGGATCGCCGGCGAGGTGATCAGGGATGAGCGCCAGGTGGACCGCGCCGGTCATCGCCATCAGCACACATGCGATCTGCACCGTGCCCGGCTGGCTCCGGTGCTTGCGACTTCGGCGCACGGCGAGGAGCGCCAGCGGCAGCGCGACCAGGCCGGCGAAGAGACCGATCAAGTGTGCCGGCGCGACGTCGTACATGCGCCCATCGTGGGCACGCGTTCTAAGAGCGCGATAAGAGAGGCAGGTCGACGAAAAAACCCGCGCCGCCGTCGGGACCGTCGGCGGCGACGATGCGCCCGTTGTGCTGGTCCGCGATCCAACGCGCGATGGCGAGGCCGAGACCAGCGCCCCCGTGGCGCCGCGAAGGGTCAGCTTTGTAGAACCGCTCGAAGACGCGCTCGCGCTCGTCGGGCGGCACCCCGGGGCCGTCGTCGGCCACGATCAGACGAGCCCACCCGTCCTCCGCGCGGACGCCGACGGAGATCTTGGAGCGGGCGTGGCGGCCGGCGTTGTCGAGCAGGATCCACAGCAGCTGCCGCAGCGCGTCCTCGTCGCCATACACCGCGAGGTCGGACAGCTCAGTCGTCAGGTTCAGGTCGGCGTGCACCGTGGCGGCTTGTCTGACCACCTCCTCCGCGAGGGGTGCCAGATGCACGGGTGCGAGCTGCAGGTCGAGGCCCGAGTCGGCGCGCGCGAGCGTAAGCAGGCGGTCTGTGAGCCTTGCCATGCGCTCGCTCTCCCCGACGATGTCGGCGGCGGCGGCGCGGCGGACATTCTCGTCGACGTTCGGCCCGATCGCGAGCAGGCCGGCGTTGCCCTGGATGGTGGCCAGCGGCGTGCGCAGCTCGTGCGACGCGTCGGCCACGAAACGACGCTGCGCTTCGAGCGCGCCCTCGAGCGCCGCGAGCATGCGGTTGAAGCCGGCCGACAGAAGCGCCACCTCGTCCCCGCGCCGGCCGACAGTAAGGCGCCGGCTGAAGTCCTTGGTGCTTGCGATGTCGCCAGCCGTGCTCGCGACGATGCGCAGCGGACGCAGCGCCCGGCCCGCCACGAGCCACGACGCGATGAGCGCAGCGAGAAGCGCGGGCACAGCAGAGATGATCAGAAACACGACCACCCCTGATAGGTTCGAGGCGGGCACGCGCGTCGACTGCCCGGCGATGACGTATCCGCCGGCGAACGGCTGCGCGTACAGGCGGAGCTCCGTTCCCCTTCCGGCATCGCCTTCGGTCGCGAAGGCTCCGTTGTGGGCGGTCGCCTGCGGGAGGAGGCCGTCAGGCACTGGCGGCGGTGCGCCGTCAAGCATCGCCGTGGTGTACAGGGCAACGCCGGCCGGATCGAGGACCTCGACGTAAACGTCGGTGCTGTTCTTCAGGTCGGCCGCGGCGATCAACGGATGAGGCGACAGGTCGGCGATGTTCGTCGCCGAGGCCGCCTGCCGCGCGCGTGCGCGCAGCTGCGTGTCCTGGTTGTTCGTCACGCTCCGCGCCAGCAACGTGTAGACGAGCACCCCGAACAGCACGAGCGCAAGCGCCACCACCGCGGCGCCGAACAAGGCGAGCCGAAGGCGCAGCGACATGGCTAGTCGCCCTCGCGGAGCGCGTAGCCGGCTCCGCGCACGGTGTGCACCAGGCGCGGCTCGCCTTCCTCCTCGAGCTTCTGCCGCACGTAGCCGATGTACACCGCGACCACGTTGTCGTTGTCGGGCTCGTCGCGCCACACCGACGCGAGCAGCTGCTCGCGCGAAAGGACCTGCCGTGGATGGCGCAGCAGGTACTCGAGAAGGTCGAACTCGGTGGCCGTGAGGCTGAGCTGTCGCGAGCCGCGCCACGCCACGCGCGCCGCCGGCTCGAGCTCGACATCCGCGAACCTCAGCCGGCCGGCAGGACGCGAGCGCCGCAGGAGCGCGCGCACGCGCGCGAGCAGCTCCTGGTAGGCGAACGGTTTCACCAGGTAGTCGTCGGCGCCGCTGTCGAGGCCGCGCACGCGATGCTCGGTGCCGCTGAGCGCGGTGAGCATCAGGATCGGAAACTGCGCCGTCTCGCGCATCCGGCGGCACACCGTGACGCCGTCCGCGCCAGGAAGCATCAGGTCGAGCACCACCAGGTCGGGCACTCGAGCGCGGGCGCGGCGCACCGCGTCCAGCCCGTCGCCGGTCACCTCGACCTCATGGCCTTCCGCCACGAGCACTCGCTCCAGCGTGGCGGCCAGTGGCGCGTCGTCCTCGACCACCAGCACCCTCGAGCCTGTCATCGACAGGAGTTATAAGCCCGAGTGTGAGATTTCGATAAGAGCCAGCGAAGCTCTTAAGCCGAGCTCTGGGCTTCCTCTTGCTCCTGCTCCGCCGCGGCCGGCGCGAGCTCTGGTCGCGTGGCGCCGATGGCGCGCTTCAGGAGCTCGAGCGCTCCCAGCGCGTCGCCCCGCGCCTCGAGCACCTGCGCGTAGATCGCGAGACAGGCGACCAGGTGCTCTGTGAGGTGTCTGCTCCGCTCCAGGACCGAGATGGCAGCCTGGAACTCGGTGTCAGCCAGCTTGAAGTTGCCACTCATCTCCGCGGCCTGGCCCATGATCTCGTGAGCCTTGCCGACGACGCCGGGCTCGTTGTGGCGATGGGCGACATCGCTGGCCATGGTCGAGAACCTGCGTGCACCGTCGGGGTCGCGGCCGTTCAGCTCCAGCTCGGCGAGGCTCAGCAACAGGTGGCCCTTGCCCACCTCGACCCCCGCCTCGTCGTACAGCCGAAGGGCGCGGTCGAGGTGCTCGCGCGCCTGGTCCAGCTCGCCCTGCCGCATCAGCACGAGCCCGAGGTTGTTCTCCGCCCGGGCGACCGAGATCTGGTCGTTGAGCAGCTCGTGGATGGCGATCGACTTCTGGGAGTAGGCGCGAGCGCGAGCCAGGTCGCCCAGGTGCTCGTACGCGCCGCCGAGGTTGCCGTACATCTTGCCGAGCCGGCTGAGATCCTTCAGCTCGCCTGCAACGTCGACCGCCTCCGAGTAGTACTCGACGGCCTTCGACCAGTTGTGCAGGACCAGGTGAATCGAGCCGAGCCTTCCGATCACGCGCGCCTCGAGCGCGCGGTTCGCGGGCCGCAGGCGGCGGCACGCCTCGAGGTTCGACTCGGCGATGCCCAGCGCGGCCCTGTCTTCCAGGAGGCTGAGCGCTCCGGCGATCAGGTCTGTGCAGTCGACGACCATCCACTGGTCGCCCGAGCGCTGGAACGTGTCGCGCGCCTCGCGCAGCTCATCGAGCGCGGGGTGCGGGTTGGCGAGCCGGAAGTAGGCCTGGCCGAGGAAGAATGCAGTCCACGCGCGGTCGAGTGGATCGACCGCCTCGGCCTTGGCGGCGGACGCAGCCGCCTGCAGGTCCGCGAACTTCTCGGCCGCGGCAAGGCCGCGCAGCTTGTCGAGGTCGGGCCGCTTGATGTGCACGACCTCGCTGTCCTCGAGGAAGTACTCCACCGGCTTGCCGGTGCGGGCGGCGATGAGCTGGATGGTGGGCAGTGTCGGCCGCGTCTTACCCGTCTCGGCGAGGAACACCGCGGTGCGGCTGACCTCGCCGGACGCCACCTGCGCGAGAGACATGCCTGCCTCGGCGCGTGCCTGCTTGATGGCCCCCGGACGCACGGCCAGCCCAGGGAGCCGGCGGCGCTTGCTGCCGGGCTGCTGACGGACTACCACACCGGGTGCCAGCCTAACAGCCGGTCCACATAACAGCAAGACCGCCGACCCAACAGGACCAACTTTCTACGTTCTCCTTAACTGCAGTGACAGATGGTGTCCGCGCCGACCGACGCTGCGGTAACAACGATTGACGAGACGGCGAGGATCAACGAGATAAGAAAACGGCGCATCGAACTCCTCCTTGCGCACATTCGCCCCGGGCGGGGTGAGTGCGGCCAGTGAAACGCGAATCGGAGGAGTTGTCAAGCAGTGCATAACAGCACTACCCGAGGCCTTCTTATACTTGACAGGCAGCGGTTCACTTCACGGCCAGGAGAGTGGGATTCTGGTGACTGACGCGCCTTCCCCGGAGGCACCGGGCGGCGAAAAGGCCGTCCCCGGTGAGCCGAATCACGTCCTCGCCGACCTGAACGACAGAATCGCCGACGCCCGCCTGGGCCCCGAAGCAGTCCTGAACGCCGTCACGAGCGCGCTCAGCCGGATCCGGCGCGGGACATGGGTCGCGTACCTGATCGGGAAGGATCCGCGAACCGTCAAGGTGGTCGCGGCCAACGAGAAGAACCCGCAGATGGCTCGCTACCTGGAGGACATGCACCGCTCGGGCGAAGCCAGCGGCCTGGCCTTTGCCGACCGGGTGATCGAGACAGGCGAGGCTTTGCTGATGCCTCGCCTTACCCGGGAGGATTTCCTCAACACGCTCCGCGCGGACGTGCATTCCTACTTCGTCCAGAGGACGCCGCCGGTGATGGCGCCCTGGGTGGACGTCGCCTTGATGGTCGCGCCGATGCGTGCGCGAGGCGCCACGGTGGGCGGCCTTGCGCTCTTCGAGGCTCGACCCACGGCCCCGCTCACACAGGAGGACCTGGACTGGCTTCAGCCCATCGCCGATCGCACGGGCCTGGCCGCCGACAACGCGCAGCTGTATGCCGACGCGAACTCCCGCCTCGAGAGGCTGGCTGCAATTCGAAGCGTGAGCCTGGCCATGGCGGCCAGCGGCGATCTGCGCCTGACGCTGCAGGTGATCCTGGACCACGTGCTCGCCGGCCTCGGCGTGGACGCCGCGGACGTGATGGTCATCGACCACTCCGACGGCAGCCTGGTGAGCTCGGCGCATGCCGGATTCCGCTCCACGTCCGTGCCCGAATACCGGCTGGAGCCCGGCGCCATCCCCCACAACCGGCTGCAGGACCGGCCGCGGGTCGAGATGCTCACAGGCGGCGCGCTTTCACACCTCCGCCGAAGGACCCTTTTCGCGCGGGAAGGCTTCCGCGCCTACTGCGCGGCGGGGCTCAACGCGCGCGGCCGCCCGGTGGGCGTGCTCGAGCTCTTTCACCGATCGGCGCTCGAGCCGGACGACGAGTGGCTTGGCTTCCTCGACGCCATCGCCGGGTTCACCGGGGTGGCTGTCGACAACGCAGCCATGTCCGAGGCTCTCCGCCATACGATCCCGTCCACCCCGCTTGCCGGCGCGCCCAAGCTGAGCAACCTCGAGCGCCAGATCCTTGGCCTGGTGGTGGAGGGCACCACGAACGCGGCCATCGCGAAGGCGCTGCACCTGAGCCAGAGCACAGTCAAGTTCCACGTCCGGCAAATCCTCCAGAAGGTTGGCGCCGGCAACCGCACCGAGCTCGCCCGCCTGGCCACGCGTGAGGGGTGGATGTAAAGCGGCCGCTTAGCCGTTAGGTCACTGTTAACTGTCCACTTGACAGGAATTTGCACCTTTCGAGAGGGGCCGGGTCTCCAGGTTCGGCCCTAGCTTGAGATCGCCCGAAGGGGCGATCCAGAGATGCCCCAGCAGACCGCGACCATGGCGGCGTACGCCCGACCCGCTCAGGCCCGGGTCGAGTGGACCGAGCACTGCCTGGAGCCCGTTGAATCCGCCCCTACCCTTTCCGGATGGCGGGCGGGGCTCGCGGTGGCGATCGTCGCCACAGTGCTGGCCCTGCTCGCCCTACCGGTGCTGGCTGTCCTCGACCCGCCCCTTGCGGGCCGGGCCGCCGGCTGGCTCGGCCGCCTCGCGGCCCTCGTCCCGGCGATGACGGCGGTGCGAGCGTTGGTAGTCGTGGTTGCCGTCGTCGTGGTCTCGAAATCGGATGGCCGGCAGTGACAGCGCCCACCACGCCGCTGGTGCAAGCACATCCGCTAATCCGGCTGAACCTGCGCCCCTCCTGATTAACATCCACTTGAAAGGGACGCGCGCGGCTCGCGGGGAGCCGGCCGAATGACGGTGGTGCAGCAACGACAGACATCGCATGGAGCGCCGCTCGTGCTCGTCGTCGACGACGGCGAGATCAACCGGGCGCTCGTCGAGGCCTTCCTTTCGGATCTTGACTGCAGGCTGCGGTCGGCCGAGGACGGCCCGTCCGCGCTTGCCGCCATAGACAGGGAGACGCCCGACCTGGTCCTGCTCGACGTGCAGATGCCGGGCATGGACGGCTACGAGGTCTGCCGGCGCATCAAGGCCGGGCCCCGAGGAAGGCTTCTGCCGGTCGTGATGCTGACCGCGCTCGACAACTCGAACGACAGGGTCCTGGCGCTGGAGGCCGGCGCCGACGACTTCATGAGCAAGCCGGTCGACAGGGTCGAGCTGGTCGCGCGCGTGCGCTCGGCTCTGCGGCTGAAGGCCGTGTACGACACGCTCGACAGCGCCGAGCAGGTGATCTTCTCGCTGGCGGCGGCGGTCGAGGCGAAGGACAAATACACAGAGAAGCACACGCATCGCGTGGCCGAGACTGCGCGCCATGTCGGCATGAAGCTGGGGCTGCCAGAGCGCGCGCTCGACGCCCTCTACCGCGGCGGGATCATCCATGACATCGGCAAGATCGGCGTCCCCGACGCGATCCTGCTGAAGCCGGGCCCGCTGGCCGGTGACGAGATTCGCATCATGCGCGCGCACACGACCATCGGCGAGAGCATCGTGCGTCCCCTGCGCTCGGGCGCCAACCTGCTGCCAATCATCCGCAACCACCACGAGCGCTTCGACGGCAACGGCTATCCCGACGGGCTGGCTGGGCGTGCCATTCCCCGCCTCGCCCGGATCGTCGCGGTCTGTGACTCGTACGACGCGCTGGTGACGGACCGTCCATACCGCAAGGCACGCAGTGTCGACGAGGCGATCGCGACGCTTGCGGACGGCGCCGGCAAACAGTGGGACCCCGAGGTGGTCGAGGTGCTGGTCGGCGAGCTTTCGGCGATCAGCGCGCTGGGTGTCGCCTGAACGTCATGAGAGACCTCGTCACTTTCGTCCAGAACATCGAAGCCGTCGCCTTCCTCGCGCTCGGCGTCGCGACCGCGGCCCTCTGGCTGCGCAACCGCGACCGCTCGAGCGCCTACCTGGCGCTTGCCATCGTGCTGCTCTCGCTGGTCGTAGCCTTCGGCCGGCTGGTGACCCTGCTGCACATCAGCTCGCCCGCGGTGAGTTTCCTCACGCTCCTCGCGTTCGTCGGCTCGGGCTACGCCCTGCTCAGTTACCGCCACGCCCTCATCCCGCTCTCGAGGACATGGCGCGTCGGCGCCGCGGCAGCGCTGGCAGCGACGGTGGTCGCCTACCTGGTGGCGATGGCGCTGTCGGCACCGACCACGGTGCTTCTGTGGATCGCCGTCGCCCTGATCGTCGCGTGGGCCGGCACAGTGATCGAGCCAATCGTCCGTTTCTGGCTCGTCGCACGGGGCCTGCCCATGGTCCAGGCATGGCGCCTGCGATCGCTGAGTCTCGGTTTCGCCGGCCTGGTCGGGATCCTTCTTTTCGTCTTGATCCTGGCGGGCGCGCGTATCACGACGACAAACGCGTCGATCCAGCTGGCGCTGCAGCTCGTCGTGCTTGCCATCGTACCGCTCCTCTACGTCAGCTTTGCGCCGCCGGCCTGGCTGCGCCGCGAGTGGCGCGTTTCAGAGGAAGAAGGCCTCCGCGCATTCATGGAAAGTCTCCTCGTGAGCGACGAGACCGCCGCTACCGATCGCGACGCCCTCGAATGGGCGATGCGCCTCACTGGCGGGGGCGGCGCCATATCGTTCGACAGCCGTGGCGACACGCGCGCCTCATCCGGCGTCGACCCGGACTTCGCCGAGGAACTGCAGGAGCTGCTGCCCAACCTGGCCAACGGCATCCGCAGATATGAGCGTCGCAGCGGCCAGACGGTCACATTGATCGCGCTTCCGATCCACAGCATCGAGGGCATCGGGCGCCTGGTCGTGGTGTCCGGGCCGTTCACACCGGCGATCGGCAACGACGAGATGAATCGCGTGCAGCAGTTCATGACCTCGGTGACCGCCGGCGTGGACCGCAGGCGATTGGTGAAAGAGCTCAAGGACGCCAACCGCGAGCTCAAGGACGCCAGCGAGCACAAGAGCGTGTTCCTGGCGAACATGAGCCACGAGCTGCGGACGCCGCTGAACGCCATCATCGGCTTCTCGGAGCTGATGCTCGACGCGAAGGAATCGCAGTTCGACAGCGCGACTCAGAAGCGGTTCCTCGCCCAGGTCCACTCCAGCGGCAAGCACCTGCTTGGCCTGATCAACGACATCCTCGACCTGGCGAAGGTCGAGGCCGGTCAGATGGAGCTTCGGCTGCAAGAGGTGCCTGTGGAGCCGGTCATCGCGCAGGCGCTCGCGCTCGTCGAGCCTCTGGCGGCGGAGAAGCACCTCACCATCCGCTCGGAGGCCTCGACCGCAGGCGTGGTGCTGGCCGACGCGGGCAAGCTCAAGCAGATGCTGCTGAACCTGATCTCCAACGCCATCAAGTTCACAGCTGAGGGCGGCACCGTGAAGATCAGTGCGCGCCGCCTGCAGGGCGCGATCGAGATTGCCGTGGCCGACACCGGCATCGGCATCTCCGACGCCGACCAGGCCAAGATCTTCATGGAGTTTCATCAGGTCGACCCCGGCCCCGGACGGCGCCAGCAGGGTACCGGCCTCGGACTCGCGCTTACGCGCCGGTTCGCCCTCCTGCACGGAGGCGACGTCCGCGTGACCAGCAAGGTCGGCGAGGGCAGCGTGTTCACATTGCGGCTTCCGCTTCAGATCCCGACGGTTGCGCCGGCGGATGAGAAGGTCGACGCCACCGCTGCCGACCCTGCACGACCCCTCGTTCTGATCATCGAGGACGACGTCGCCGCGGCCGAGCTGCTGACCCGGCAGCTGCACGCGGCAGGCTTCAGGACGCACATAGCACGCACAGGCACCGAGGCGATCGCCATGGCGCGCTCACTTCACCCGGCAGCGATCACGCTCGACATCCTGCTGCCGGAGCTGGACGGATGGGAGGTCATCACGCGGCTCAAGCGTGAGGAGGAGACCAGCGGCATCCCGGTCGTCGTCGTGAGCGTCGTCGACAACCCCGAGCTTGGCAAGGCGCTCGGCGCGCTCGACTACTTCGTCAAGCCGGTAGACGGAAAGCTGCTGGTCGACAGGCTGACGCGGCTCAAGCTGAAGCCGGCCGTTGAAGGCGCGGCGACCAGCGTGATGGTGGTCGACGACGAGCCCTCTAACCGAAACTGGCTGGTGCGAATCCTCGAGCCGGCGGGCTTCGAGGTCATCGAGGCTTCGGGAGGACGCGAGGCGATCGAGCTTGCGAAGGCGAGGCCGCCTGACCTTGTCCTTCTCGACCTGATGATGCCCGAGGTCACAGGTTTCGACGTCGTCGAGGCGCTGCGTGCGGACCCGAAGACGTCGCAGACGCCGATCATGATCCTCACGGCACGGCACCTCACGGAGGCGGACAAGCGCCAACTCAACGGCCAAGTGTCAACGATCCTTAGCCGCGGTTCGGTCGGAGCCCCCGACCTGCTCGGCCTGCTTCAGCAGGTGGTCGAAAAGACCAACGGCAAGCCGGTCGCGACGAAGTGAGCGCGCCACTCATCCTCGTGGTCGAGGACAACGAGACCAACCAGATGCTCACCGTGGCCGTGCTCGAGCGGGACGGCTATCGCGTGGTGGTTGCCGGCAACACCAGCGAGGCGCGGGAACAAATCAAGACGGAGACTCCCCATCTGATCCTCATGGACGTGCAGCTTCCGGGCGAGGACGGCCTCGCCTTCACGCGGCAGCTCAAGCGAAACCCGACGACCAGTCCCATCCCGATCGTGGCCATGACGGCGCACGCCATGCAAGGAGACGCGGAGCAGGCGATCGAGGCCGGGTGCAGCGGTTACATCGCCAAGCCAATCGACACGCGCGCGCTCGCGGAGCAGATCCGCAGGTATCTGGCCGTCGCGCGGTGACGAGCCGGGTTCTCATCGTCGACGACGAGCCCGCCAACGCCCTGCTCCTGGAGTCGATGCTCGCGGATGAACCGGACCTAGAGCTGAAGAGCGTTACCGACTCGCGTCTGGCCGAGCAAGAGTTCCTCGAGTTCGAGCCCGACATCGTGCTGCTCGACCTCCACATGCCCAAGCCGGACGGCATCGAGATCCTGACCCGGCTGCGCAGCGCACGGGAAAGCCTCGGCTACCTCCCCGTCGTCGTGCTCACCGGCGACACCACCCGGCTCGCGCGCAACAGCGCGCTGATGCTCGGCGCCGATGACTTCCTGCTCAAGCCTCTGGAACGGGAGGAGGTCCTCCTGCGGGTCCGCAATCTGCTCCACACCCGTCGTCTGTACACGGAGCTGGCAAGCGCCAAGGAGGCGCTGGAGCGGCACGAGGGCAAGCCGGGAAAGGTCCCTTAAAGGGCCATGCCTGCGTAAATCCGACGGTTAATATGCTGCCGGAGCTGCGAGCGCACCGGATCCCGCCATGAGCAACCCACCACTGATCCTGATCGTCGAGGACAACGCAGGCAGCCTGATGCTGGCCACGGTCATGCTCGAAACCGAGGGATTCCAGGTGGCCGGCGCCGGATCGGCTGAAGAGGCCAGGGACGTGCTGGCGACGAAGACGCCGGACCTGATCCTCATGGACATCCAGCTGCCGGGCATGGACGGCATCGAGTTCACCAGGGAGCTCAAGGCGGACACTGACACGGCGGCCATTCCGGTCATCGCCCTGACCGCCCAGGTGATGCCGATCTACGAGCGGGCGGCCCGCGCGGCCGGCTGCGAAGGGTTCATCGCCAAGCCGTGGACGCCCGAAGCCTTCAGCCGGGAAATCCACGCGTTTCTGGCCGGCATCGGGGCCGAGAACGAATGACAGAGCCCGCCGAGCTCCAGAAGCGGCTGGAGCTGCTGCAGGGGATCTCGATCTTCTTCACGCTGCCAGACAGCGACATGCGCCGGCTGGCGCGCAAGCTGCGGCCGCGCCACGTCGCGAGCGGCGAGGAGGTCGTGAAGCAGGGCGACGTGGCGGACCGGATGCACATCATCGTCAGCGGGCGCTTTGAGGTCAGCGAAACGTGGGCGCCGCATCACAGCGTGACGGTCGCAGTCCTGGGTCCAGGTGACTTTTTCGGCCTCAGCGCAATGAAAGGTGGCACTCCGCAGGCAGCCTCGGTCACGTCGATCGAGCAGTGCGAGCTGCTTGAGCTCCTTACCGACGACATCGACGCAGTGCTGACTGAAGACTCGCCCGTTCGTGACGAGGTCGAGCGACTCGTCGAGCAGCGGCGGGAGACCATCGAGCACCTGGTCGACCGAGCCCACGAGATTTCGACGTCGCACGACGGCCGGATCATCGCCGTGTATTCGGTGAAAGGCGGCGCCGGGAAGACGACTCTGGCCGTGAACCTCGCGGCCGCGCTGGGCCAGCGCAACCGGGGCGAGTGCCTGCTTCTCGACCTGGGCCTTCCCTACAACAATGCGGCGCTGACGGCCAACCTTGTGCCGACAGGCAGCCTCGCGGCCAACGAACGGGCGTCCGACGCCGAACTCGAGGAGATGCTGCTCAGCGCATGCATCCACCACCCAACCGGGATGATGCTCCTGCCCGGCGCACTGCGGATCGAGCACTCGGAGCTCATCACGCCCGAGCTGGTTCAGCGCTCGATGACCGCCCTGATGCGGACTTTCCCCTACCTGGTCGTGGATCTTGGGGTTGCGATTTCGGAAGCGGCTTTGAGTGTTCTGGAGCGGGCGCAAAGGATCATCCTTCTGGTCACGCCCGAATTGAGTTCATTGAAGGACACCAAGGAGCTGATGGAGCTGTTCAGAACGGTGCTGAACATCCCTGACGGAAGCGTCACCCTCGTGCTCAACCGGCCCCGGGCGACCTCGATGGTCGACCGGAATGACGTCGAGCGGAGTTTGGGACGCTCTGTCGACGTGGAGCTGGAGCACGACGGCTACCGATGCGACAGGGCCGCCGTGACCGGCGAGCTTCTGGTGGCCGCTTTTCCCGCGAGCCCGCTCGCCAAGAAGGTGAAAGCGCTGGCGATGGCGTTGGAGACCGAGCACAAAGCGAAAGCGAAAACTGCGCCGGTGGCCGAGAAGGTGGCCCCTTGACAGCGGCTCGCGTGGGCCGGCTGACGGTGGACCGGAGCGACTCTGGCAATGTGGTCGCTCCAGTCTCGCGTCCGCGATCCCGCCTGCAGACCCGCTCCGGCCGCCGTTTCCTGGTGGCGGCGGCTCTCGCGGCGGCGGTGGGCATCGCCTTCACGGTCTGGATCGGCTTCCGGATCGGCGGCGACCAGTCGGTCACTGACGTCGACGACCTCGGCGAGGCGATCGCGGCCCTGATTGCCGCCGCAAGCTGTGGCTTCGCATCGTGGCGTGCGACGGGGCGCATGCGCCTCGCGTGGGGCCTTCTCGCCGCGTCGGCACTCAGCTGGGGGATCGGCGAGACGGTCTGGTCAGTCATTGAGATCGGTCTCGGTCAGGGCGTGCCGTTCCCGTCGGCCGCCGACGCCGGCTTCCTGCCCGCGATCCCGCTCGCGGTGGCGGGCGTCCTCACATTCCCCTCCGCGCCGAGCCGCATCGCGACCCGGGCCCAGGCCGTTCTCGACGGCGCGATCGTGGCGCTGGCTCTGGTCTTCATCAGCTGGGCGTTCGGCCTGGCGAGCATTTACCAGCAGAACAACCAGTCGCTGCTCACCCAGCTGATCGGGGCGGCCTACCCGGTGGGCGACGTCATCGTCATCGCCGCGCTGATGCTGGCCATGCGCAGGGCCACACCACAGCAGCGCGGGACGATGGCGCTCTTGCTTGCCGGCCTTGCGGCCGCCGCCGTCGCCGACAGCTCGTTCGCATACCTGACGGCGTCAGGTATTTACACCGCGACCGGCAACGTCACCGACGCCGGCTGGGTCATCGGTTACTTCCTGATCGCTCTCGCGCCATTCTGGCCGGCGCCGTTCGCGGATCGCGTAACGAAGGAAGGGCCGGCCGACCTGTGGCAGATGTCGGTGCCCTGGCTGTCGCTGCTGGGAGCGGCGGTGGTGGCGCTGGCCCTGGCCGCGCGCGGCCTCGGCCTCGATCAGTTTCTGACCGCGGTCGCCGGCGGGTTGGGCGTCCTGCTGGTAGCCAGCATGGTGCTTCTGCATCGAGACTCGCTCTCGCTGCTTTCCGTCCGCGACCGCGTCGAGCAGAGGCTGGAACAACGCACCAACCTGCTCAACGAGGTGATCCTTCACGCGCCGCTAGGCGTGGTTCGCATCGGCCCCGACTACCGCGTGATCGACGCCAACCCACGGATGGGCACGCTGCTTCACGCGCCCGAGCAGATCATGGTGGGCTCCCTGGTGGCGGAGTACCTGTCGCCCGAGGAGGCCACCCGCGTGATCGAGCAGTTCAAGCCTCTCGACACAGGAGTTGTCGACAACGTAGAAGGCAATAGTCCCGCGAGGCGCGCGGACGGCAGCGAGGTGTGGCTGCACTGGAGCGTGACCGCCGTGCGCAGCCGCAGCGGCAAGCTGGAGTACTACCTCGCGATGTTCGAGGACATCACGGCCAAGCACGACGCGGAGGAGACGGCCGCCGCCAACCTCGCCAGCCTCGAACGCCTCAACCAGCTCAAGAGCGAGTTCGTCTCCATGGTCAGCCACGAGTTCCGCACGGCGCTCGTGGGCATCCAGGGCTTCAGCGAGATCCTGGCGACGGAACTCAACAGCCCCGAAGACGTGAAGAGCCTGGCCGGCGACATCTTCAGCGACGCGCAGCGCTTGAACCGGATGATCAACGAGATGCTGGATCTCGACCGCATGGAGGCGGGCAAGATTCGCATCCAGCCGAAACCCGTCGATCTCAATTCGCTGGTCCGCGAGGTCGTCGAACGCGCCCAGGCCTCGAGCGAAAAGCACCGCCTGCGCACCGAGCTCGACCAGGCGCTGCCGATCATCAACGCGGACCCTGATCGATTGATCCAGGTCATCAGCAACCTGGTCAGCAACGCCGTCAAATACTCGCCGGACGGAGGCGAGGTCACCATCAGCACGGCAGCAGACAACGGCCAGGTTCACGTGGCGGTGAGAGACCAGGGTGTTGGAATCCCACCCGAGTTCATCAGCCGCGTTTTCGGGCGCTACGAGCGCTTCGAGAACAGCAAGACGAGCAAGGTGGTGGGGACGGGCCTCGGCCTGGCTATCAGCCGGCAGATCATCGAGCTGCACGGCGGCAAGATCTGGGTCGAGAGCAAGGTCGGGTCGGGCTCGACCTTCGAGTTCACTGTTCCATTGCAGCTAGGCGCCGGCGGCGCCGGCTGATCGACCGCGCAGGAGCTCGCAGGATGCCCGTGCCGATCAGGGTGCTCATTGTGGAGCACGACCGACTCATGTTCGAGGGCCTGGTGTCGCTCCTGGGCGACCAGGAGGGTCTCGAGGTGCTTGGGGTCGCCAGCAGCGCAGCCGACGCGGTGGACAAGTCGATGCATCTTCGGCCCGACCTGGTGTTGATGGACGTCCGTTTTCCGGACGGGGATGGGGCGCAGATCTGTGAGCGGATCCGGTCCAGGCTGCCAAACACCGCAGTCCTCTTCTTGTCGGCAGATACCAACGAGGCGACCGTCGAGCGCGCGGTCATGGCTGGAGCGGCCGGCTATGTGTCGACACAGATCTCTGTGGCAGAGTTGGTGGGCGCCATCAAGACGCTGGCAGAGGGTGAGCTCCTGGTGACCGCGGCGGTCCTGGCACGGCTGCTTCGCCAGGGAGAGATTCAGCCAACTGATCCGGATGCGCCTTCCGCCCCGGAGCTGACTGGACGTGAGCGGGAGATCGTCACACTGCTGGCGCGCGGTCGTGACAACATCGCCATCGCGGCCGAGCTCGAGATCGAGCCGGCCACCGTTCGCGGGCACGTACGGTCATTGCTGGAGAAGCTGGGAGTTCACTCCAAAGCCCAGGCCGTCGACTCAGCGCGCAGGATGGGCCTTGTCGACGACTCGGCCAGGACGCCGCGATGATCGGTTCACCCAGGCGGGAGGGCACGCTCGGGCCGGACACCGGCCGGCGATCCGCCGAGGATCGCCCGTGGCACAACCTCGACCGCCGCGCTCCACTGTGGCTCAAGGTCATCTCTCCTGTGATCGGGGTGACGGTGCTGGGCGCCGCCCTTTTCGGTTATGTCCTCGCCGAGCAACCGCCAGTGGTCTGGATCGTTGTCGCCGGCCTCGCCATCGGCGCGCTCGAGGTTGCGATTGTCGCCGCCCTCCTCGAGTACGGCGTCCTCCGCCGCATTCGGCGCGTCCACCGGAGCGTTACAGCGCTGGGCCGTAGCGGCCGGCGCGCTCATCTCGCTGAAGGGATGGAGCCGGCCGGTCGCGATGTGCTGTTCAACCTCGCGCGAGAGGTCGACCTCAAGCTGACGGAGCTCGACGAGCGCGAGCGCGCGGGATCCGTGGTCACGGCCCTCGGCCTGCTGTCCCTTCAGGGCGCCGCCCCGTCGGCGCTGACCACCCGCGCCCTGGAGCTCACCGTTGAAGCCGCCGGGCTGGAGCAATGCCTGCTGGTGGACAGGGCGGCCCTGGGCGTGATCGTCATCTCGACAGATGGTGTGCCCAAGCGGTCGTCTGAGGTGGAGCTGCCGGTATGGATGAGCGCGCTGGCCAGGAGTGCCGCGGAGTCGAGAAAGCCCGTGCTCTCAGGCCGGCTCGGCCAGGATTCCACCTACTGGGACGGGCAATCCGACCCCTACTCCGCGGCTGCGGCGTTTGTTCCTCTCGCCGGCACTCAGGTTGGGGCAGGAGTGATGATCGGCCTCGCGCATGCGGGCGGCCGGGTCACGAGCAGCACTGTGAGCCTGATCGAAAGCGTGGCGACGGCCCTCACCGAGTCCCTCGAAAGGCGTGAGGCCGGCAGGGCGCGCGCGGAAAGCGAAGAGAAGTCGAAGACACTGGCCACCGTCACCCACGAGATGCGCAACCCACTCAACGCGATGCTTGGGTTCAGCGATCTCCTGCTCAACGACAAAGCCGGTCCTCTCAACGAGAAGCAGCGAACCTACATGCAGCAGGTGGACTCGGCTTCGCGTCACCTGCTGAGCCTGGTCAATGACTACCTGGACCTGACCCGTCTTGTTGCGGGAGCGCTGCCGATGCAGATGGAGGCCGTGCAGATACATCCTGAGGTACAGGAGGTGTTCGAGCTGCTGGGCCCCACCGCGCAGGCCGCCCAGCTGACGATGCATTCGTCTGTGGAGCCGGGGCTGGTCGCCCAGGCGGACCGCCGCCGCTTGCATCAGGTGCTCCTGAACCTGCTCACCAACGCGATTCGGTCCACTCCGCCCCGCGGTCATGTTCGGGTGGAGGCGGCCGGGGGCTCCAACGGCGTGCGCGTATCCGTCATCGACACCGGGTCGGGAATCCCGGCCGACCGGCAGCAATTGGTCTTCGTCGAGTTCGCCGACCTCCACCCCGGCGCACCGGCTTCCAACGGCACCGGACTCGGGCTGGCGCTGTCGAAGCAATTCGTCGAGGCGATGGGAGGTTTCATCCGCTTCACCAGCTCGGAGGGCGCGGGGACGATCTTCGACGTGTGGCTGCGGGGAGAGAACAGTCCGCCCGCTGCCGCCGACCGGGTGTCGATTCCGGCTAACTGACGGCCTGTCAGGTTCCCGGCTCGATCAGCTCCAGGCATCGGATTCCCGACAGGTCGATCCAGTAGCGTCCGCGGCCGCGGACGATGCGCATGAGCACCTGGCCGCACGCAGGACAGCGCACCACGGTGCCCGGGGCGTTGACGTACACGTCCACGCGGCCGACGGCGTTGACCGCGCCGCATCCTCCGCACGTACCCTCGGCGCTGGTCATCTCCATGTTGAAGATCTCCGCCAGCAGCCCGCCGATCGCGTTGCCGTCCAGCTTCATGTCGGCCTGTTCGACAGTCATCGCCGTCAACCTCCAGTCGCGCCGAAGCGCTCGGTCCTGATCCAGCCCGGGTCGTAGCCGTGCTCCACGAGCAGGCTCGCCGCGGCCTCCACGAATGACGTCGGGCCGCAGATGAACACGGCCGGCGGGGGCTGCGCCGGCCATGCGACGTCATCGATCATCTGGCGGTCGAGGCGGCGGGCGTATCCGCGCCAGCCGTCGGGGTGCGATCGCGTCAGCGTGTGCCTCACGTCCAGCGTCGGGTCGGCAGCGGCGAGGCGCTCGAGCTCCTCGCGATAGATCACGTCCTCGAACGTCTTCGAGGAGTACAGCAGCCGAACGGGCGTCCTGTCGCGCGCGGCCGCGCGGTGGCGGATCATCGCCATCAGCGGCACTACGCCGGATCCGCCGGCGATGAGCAGGAGCGGACTCTCACCCGGCGCACGCCACACGAAGAATCCGCCGATCGGACCTCGAAGCTCTATCTTGTCTCGCGCGCCCAGCTCTCCGACGAGATACGGCGAAACCTCGCCGTCGTCGAGCCGCTCGACAGTGATGGTGACGCGCCGGTCCTCGGGCGCGGAAGCGATCGAATAGCTCCGCTGCGCCTGGTATCCGTCCTCGGCGGTGAGGCGGACGTCGACGTGCTGGCCGGCGAGATGCCCTGGCCAGTCGGGCACGTCGATGGCAATGCTCGACACCTTCGGAGTCTCGGCGGTGATCTCGGCGACCTCGCCGATCTTCCAGCCTAGTCGCCCCAGTACCGTTCCTCGCGCCATGGATCTCCGTGGTTGTTGTAGCCGTTCGACTCCCAGAAGCCCAGCTCGTCCTGGTTCTTCAACGTGAGGCCCCGCACCCACTTCGCGCTCTTCCACAGATAAAGGTGTGGGACGAGCAGGCGCACCGGTCCTCCGTGCTCGGGATGCAGCGGGACGCCGGCGTACTCATACACCACCCACGCTTTGTGGTCGGTGATCTCGTCGAGCGGCATGTTGGTCGTATATCCGCCGTCGCTGAACGCGACGACGTACTCGGCCGCCGTGTCCACGCCGTCCATCAATGTGTCGACCGACACCCCCGTCCATGCCGTGTCGAGCTTCGACCACTTGGTCACGCAGTGGATGTCGACGTTGAATTGCTCCGAAGGCAGGGCCTTGAGCTGATCCCAGGTCCATGTCCTGGGCTCGTCGATCTCGCCGTTGACGGTGAAGGTCCACTTCGCGAGGTCGACCCGCGGGGTAGGTCCTGCCGACAGGACCGGGAAGTCGTTGACGGTGTGCTGGCCCGGCGGCACCCGCGAGCTGCTGTCTGAGTCGCGACGCCGGCCTTTGAAACCTCGCGATATGAAAGCCAACGATCAACCTCCTGAGGAGCCGGGCTGGTTCACGGAAAAGTATGGCGGGACGCGACCTTCGCGCCCCGCCTGGGATTGGGAGCTAGATCGCGACGATGCCGAACGGCGTGGCGCCGACCGGCAGCTGGAACGGTGATGACGGCAACTCGCTCAGCGCGCCGCCGCTGACCGCGAACGCGCTCACCGCGTTGAGTGCTGCGTCGACCACGTAAAGGGTGGATCCGCTCGGGTCCAGCCGAGCGTCGAACGGGCGAATGCCGGGGCCGCTGCTGAATCCGGTGCTGCCGAGCAGCTGCAGCGACCCGTTGGCCTGGATCGCGTAGCTGGAGATCGTGGTGCTGCCCGTGTTGACTACGAAGAGCCAGCGACCGTCGTGGGTGACCTCCACCCAGCACGGCGCGGTCTGGCTGTCGGCATAGGGCGAGCCCCCGATCGAGGTCAGGCTGCCGCCGGTCGCCACGCTGAAGGCGGAAACCGAGCCATTGCCCGTTCCCCCATGGGCGTTCGAGACGTATAGACGCGACGGGTCTGTGGGCGAGAACTCGCTTCCGAATGGTCCCGCGGCCTCGGCGGCAAATGGCGAGCCCGGAGCCGCTGTGAGCAGTCCGTCAGAGCCCACATTGAAACTGTCGATGCGGAAAGTCGACGGATCAGTGGTCCCGACCTCGATGCCGACGAGGTTCGTGCCCGTCGAGTTGAACAGGATGTCGCCGGGGTTGGCGGTGGCGGGCAGCGAAACCGTCGAGCCCGCGATCGGCGCCAGATGGCCGCCCGCGTTGATTGTGAATCCGCTGTAGTTGCTTCCCGCGCCTCCGGTGCCCGCGTTGGCGACATAGACGAGGCCACCGTGGACCGCAATGCTGATCGGGGTGCTGCCTCCGGACGAGACCGGGCTGCCCTGAGCCTGGAGAAGTGAACCGTTGGGAAGGACGCGCAGAACCGAGATCTCGCTGCTGCCCGCGTCGGCCACGATGAGGTAGCGGCCGTCCTCCGTTGCCTGCAGCGCTCCCTGCGAGCCGATCAGTGCGCCCTTGCCGGCCCCGCCGGCTGCGAAGGGTGAGCCCGGGAGCGGCGTGAGCGTGCTGTCGGCGTGACGCGTGAACCCCGCCACCGTATTGACGCCCGCGGTGTTGTCGTTGACGTAAACGTGAGTGTCGCCAGTTGACGCCGCCGCGCTCGACGCGGCGGCCGACCCCGCGATGAGAACGCACGCCATCGCGAGCGCAGAGCTGAACCTGCGAATGAGATGCACCAAGAGTGAGCCTCCTTGACTGAAAGGTCCGCGGCGGTCTGATTGCCTCCGCCGTGAAGACTTGGTGCGCGCCGGGGCGCGTCCGTTACAGCGAGCCTTCCCTCTTCGAGTGCCAGTCGCGAAACGCAGTCGTGAGCTCACTCTCGAGGGATGCAGGCAGTGGCTCGGTGTTTGCGATCCGGCCGGTGACCTGCAGCGTCTTCCTCAGCTGTTCCAGGTACGCGCGGCATCCGTTGCAGCCCGCGATGTGGTCCTCGAAGCGCGCGAGGTCGGCAGGCGCGAGCGCGCCCTCGAGGTAGTCGGTCATCAGCTCGACGACGTCGCGGCAGATCACCGCAGGTACTCCTCGAGCACCTTCCGGACGGCGGTCCGGGCGCGATGCAGCCGTACTCGCTGGTTCTCCGCGGTGATCCCGAGCATGCCGCACACCTCCTCGGAATCCATGCCCGCCACGTCGCGGAGCACAATCACCTCTCGCTGCATGGGCGGAAGCGCGTCGACCGCGTCACGGACGCGTTTCATCGTCTCCTGGCTCAACAGCCGCGACTCCGGCACGTTCGACCACGAGTCGGGAATCTCCTTCCATGTGCCCCCGGCATCGAACCGCGATCGATCGACTGTCGCACCGCGCTCTTCGCGATCACCGCGACGCCACAGGGACGAGAAGGGCAGCACGCGCCTCTCCTTGCGCCTGCGCGACCGCGCGATGTTCAGCGCGATGCCGAGGATCCATGTCTTGAGCGTCGATCTTTCCTCGAAACGGTCGAGGTTCTTGAGCACGGTCAGCCAGGACTCCTGGACGACGTCCTCGGCGATGTCGCGGTCGCGCACATAGCCCATGACCAGGCGAAGCATCGGACCGTGCAGGCGCGCGACGAGCAACTGAAACGCCTGCTCGTCGCCCGACCTGAGAGCAGTCAGCTCGGGGTCGTGGAGTCTTTCGGTCACCCCCGCCCCAGGATAGTTGCGCGCAAGCACACCTCTTTCTGTGCAGCAAGAGGCGCGTGCGTTACAAGGACTTGGTTCAGCGCACGCTGCGAATCCGGCTGACGAACAGGGTGCCCAGCACGAACCAGATCGCGGCGCCGGCGAACACAAGGCGGAATCCGAGGAAGTCGCCGGTGGCGAGGCCGAGGATGTGGTCGCCGGGGTGATTGAACGCGTGCAGGATCGGCGCGAACACTGCCGGTGCCAGGGCCGGTGGAAGCGTGAAGGCGACATGCCAGAGGCCCATGTCCCGGCCGGACGACCTCGCGCGGTCGGGCAGCACGTCGCAGGCGATGGCCCAGTCGACCGCGACATACAGGCCGTAGCCGATGCCGAACAGCACGCCAAGGACGAATATCAGCGCCACCGACCGCACCAGCCCGAACAGGAGGACGCTGGCGACCGCGGCCTGCAGCGCGCCCGAGGCGTATACGAAGAGCTTCCTCTTCCCGAACCTATCCGAGAGGTGGCCGCCGACGATGGCCGGCACGATGCCGCCGGCGAGAACCGCGAGCCCCCAGTACCCGGCCAGCGTGTTCGGGTTGTGCACCCCGATGACATGGCGGAAGTACAGGGCCAGGAACGGATAGATCGTGTAGATGCCCATCATCACGAACGCTCGCGTCGCGAACGTCCAGAAGAAATCGTGGTTACGAAACGCGACGAAGAATCCACGAATGGCCGGCACACGCGCGCCGGTGAACCCGGCCACCAGCCCCGCGCCAAAGCACGTGAGACCTGCCGCGATCGACAGCAACGACGTGGGGATGAACAGAAACGCGATCCACGCCACCACTGCGATCACGGCTGCCACTCCGGTCACGACCGCCATTGGGTCCAGCTGCATCGCGGTGTGCAGCGGGGAAGGATTGGCGGGCTCATCGACCGCGAGCAGCGTGATCACTGTCGTGATCGTGAGGATCACCGCGATCGCGGCGAAGCCCACGACGACGCCGGTGCGCGTTTCGCCGAAGAGCGTTGTGGCGGCCGTGACAGCGGCCAGTCCGGCCACCGCGCCGAGCCCGTTCATCATGCCTAGCAACCCCGAGGCGCGCCCCCGGTCGGCAGGCGGGACCACGTCGGGGATGACCGCCGCGTAGGCACCGCCGGCCAGGTTGAAGGTGAGCTGCACGAGCATGTAGGCGAAGGCGAGCGGCAGCTGCGCGCCCGAGAACGCAAGCAGTCCCAGCCCGACCAGGTTCACGGCGGTGCCTGCCAGGATCCACGGCCGGCGGCGGCCCCAGCGCGTGCTGGTCCGGTCGCTGAGCCAGCCCGCAAGGATTGGCGCGAGCAGAGCGAAGAGGTTGCCGGCCGCGCCGACGCGGCCGATCAGCAGGTCGGCCGAGCCCCCTGCGATCAGCGTCGCCATGAAAGGGAGCAGGACGAAGTTGATGGGCGGCCAGTGGGCGCCCTGGCCGAACCACATGGTGTTGATGCCGAGCAAGCGCCACGTGCTGAGGCGCTCGAACCCTGTCGAAGCCTTCGCTTCGCCGGCCATCACGGCGGTGCTCATCTCGATCAAGTCTCCTCGCAAACATTGAGCTGTGCGCAAGCGACCGAGACCGGGATGGCAAATCCGAGCGCCTCGACGCCGTCACCGACGTACTTGCCGCTCGCGATACCGATCACATGGCCTTGCGAGTCGACCACCGGCCCGCCGCTGTTGCCCGGGCTGATCGGCGCCGAGAACTGGACGTAATCGCTGCCATCGATGCTGCGAAAGCCTGAGACCAGGCCGATGGAGATCGATCCGCCAAGACCCAGTGGCGAGCCCAGGACCATCACGGTGGTGCCCAGCCGCGGACGCGCGGTGGCGGCCTTCAATGGCGCGAGCCTTTCCCGGACGTGGACGACCGCGAGGTCGTCGGTCCGGTCGGTGCGCACGACGGTGCCCTTGAGCGTGCGGTCAGCTTGAACGACGTCGACGGTTTGCTCACCCATGGCCACTGCTTCCGCCACGACGTGGAAGTTGGTCACGAGGTCCGAGCCGCTCACGTCTGATCGGACGACCCAGCCTGAGCCGAGGCCCGCCTCGGTGGAGATCGTGAACACCGACGGCTCGGTGCGCGCCGCGAGCTGCGACCAGTCGGTCTGCTCGGAATCGCGCTCCGTCAGCACGTTGATCTCGTTCTGCATGCGGGCGATGGTCTGCTGCTGTGCGGCCGTGGCGCGCACGTCGCTGTCGTGCACGCGCCACGCCACGCCGGCGGACGCGGCGACGCCCGCCGCGAGCGCCGCCGCTATTACTCCTGCCGTTCCGGTGCTAAGGCTGCGCACCCTGGACCTACTTCAGCTCGGCCCCGAGGGCCGACTCAGCCTTGGCCATGCTGAGCATGGAGTCGTTGAGCTTGTTGAATCCGTCGTCGACCTTCTTGACGTTGTTGGAATCCATGCCGGTGATCAGCTCCTGCAGCGCCGCGATGCCCGCGCTGAGGCTGTCGCCCAGCTGGCTGTCTGAAGCGGACAGTGAGGCCGGGACGGTGGCCGACTGGCGGTCCGACTGGAACGCCTGCATGTCCTGGAGCGCCTGCTGCGCCGAGGTCCGGCACGTGCTGTAGCTGTTGCATGCGACGACCTGGCCGTAGTCGGTGCTGACCTTGCCGGCGTCGACCGTGTACATGAGCACGTAGTCGGCGACCGCTTTCTTCTTGGCGGCGTCAGCCTGCAGGTTCGTCAGCTCGAGCTTGGTGCTGTCCAGGGACGTCTGGGTGGCGGCCAGGCGCTGCCTGGTCGCGTCCAGCCTGGTGTTGGTCGAATAGAAGAGATAGCCCAGGGCGCCTGACGCGATGAGGCCGACGGCCGCTATCGCTGCCGGGACCAGCCACTTCGGGCGCCGGCGTGCCTGCTTGACCGGCGTGACTGTGAACGGCTCCGCGACCGGGGCCGGAGCCTCGATCACCGGGGCGGGGAGCTCCGCCACGACTGGCGCCGCGCCAGGAGGCAGGAGCTCCTGGCCGTTCGGGTGGTCGAGTGTCGCCACTCGGTCGTACTCGGGATCCATGGACATCGGGAATTCCTCCTTTGAACTGGGTGGTGGCCGGAGACACACGCACCTTTCCGCGGATCCCGTCTCAGAGCCAGTCTCAGCAAGGTGTCGAAATCGGTCTCATAAACCAAGTGATTTCGGGTTTATGGTTTGCCGGGACTTGACGCGACAGTGAAGACCGCCCGCAAACTCATCGGCAACCCCCGCGTCTTCGACGCGGTCGTGGTGCTGTTGACTGCCGCCCTGCTGTTCGGCGCGTACCTGACTGCATACGCGTTCGTCATCCAGCAGGACGAGGTGGTCGAGCCGGCCGGGAACATCGGTCAGGGGATCGTGGTTGGCGCATGGCTGGCCACGACCGGCGTGCTGTTCGCCGCCTTCGCCCGCGGCCTCCGCGGCGGCAAGCCGTGGCATAACGCCCTGCCCGACGGCTACGTCGGGTCGCTGACGGCGGCGCTTACCTTCGGAGCCGCCTGGATCGTGGACAACGCGTACTGGGCGCCCACCTTCGTCACCACGTCGGTCGGCCTCGACGCGCTCTTCACGCCGCCGCGCCTGGTCCTGATCGCGGCCGCCGCAGTCATGGTGAGCGGGCCCCTGCGTGCCGCGGCTCGCCGCGGCGAGACTACAGCGGGCTTCAGCACTCTGATCTCAGCGGCGCTCCTGCTATCTGTGCTCACCTTCGCGACGCAGTTCGTCCATCCCCTGATCGATCCATATGCGCTGAAAGGCTATGACTTCGCACCGACGGGCAACCTTGCATGGCTCGGCGAGAACATAGGGGTGGCGGCGATTCTCGCCCAGGCGCTGATCCTCGCCGGGACCGGGTTGCTGCTCAACAGCGGCTTCAAGCTCAGGCCCGGCTCGATGACCCTCGTCTTCATCATCAACGGCCTCTTGGTGACGACCAGCAAGCTCAACTACAAGTACCTGCCGGTGATGATCGCCACCGGCATCGCGGCTGACGCGTGGATCGCCTACAGCGCGCGCCGGCCGGGTCGGCCGTCGGCGTCACTGTGTGGCGTCATTGGCTTCACCTTCGCCTTCGCTTACATGGTCGAGATCAACCTCATGAACAGTTCGTGGGGCCGTTCGCTGTGGGCCGGGACGATCGTGGCCACGGCGATGATGTGCTGGATGATGGGCCGCCTCCTGCG
>WNGI01002851.1_pt1 | contig 25611 bp, 34 predicted proteins | sample 5400621 | NCBI WGS metagenome assembly WNGI01 (sample SAMN13153374, study PRJNA577476) | soil metagenome | isolation source: 20 cm soil or saprolite under Garry oak tree replicate 1 | place: USA:California | collected 2016-06-15 | reverse complement strand
CTTGAAGAGGTGGGGCGGTTTCGGGCGCCCTCCTGGGTATATCGTCCAGTGCAATCAGACCGAGTGCCAGTACGTGGACGAGAACAAGCCCCCCTGCCCGCTACACATCGGGATGTTCGCCGACGAGATTCGTGAGGCGGATGCCGAGCGCGCCCGCCGCGCGACTGAGGGCTGAGCGCGCTGCGCCTGCGCATGATCAGTGCTTCGTGATGTCGTAGATGGTGCCGGCAGCCGCCCCTAGCCCCGTACCGATCAGCGCACCCTTCCCGGCCCAATAGCCGGTCCCGGCGCCAATCGCCGCCCCGGCGCCCGCTCCGACCGCCGCTCCCCCTACGGTCCGACAACCGGCAGCCGCCATGACGAGGAGCCGATTCTCGCCTTCCTCGCGTCCATCATGACCTCCCGAGGCAACGGCCTCAGGAAGTGAGACGGAGGGCGTCCGCCTCGAATTCGACGGCCTAGCGACCGGCCGGCGGACGGAGGATGACGATGGTCGGCGCCCCGAGGTACCGCTGGGCCACGCGCATCAGGTCGGCCGCCGTGACGGCCTGGACGGCGGCGCGATAGCGCTCGGGAAAGTCGCCGCCCACGCCTTCGATCTCGTAGAACGCGAGGTACCAGGCCTGGCGGGCATTGGTGCGCCGGTCCATGGAATAGTTGCCGAGGAGGAAGCCCTGGGCGCGCCGAAGCTCGTCGGCGCTCACCGGCTGCGTCCGCACGCGCTCGATCTCCCGCTGCAGCGCGGGCTCGGCGCGCGCGACGTTCTGGGGTGCCGTGCCGAGGTAGAGCACCAGGAGGCCGGGCTCGCGCACCGGCTCGTAGAACGCGTTGGCCGTATAGGCGAGCGCCTCCTTGTCGCGCAGCTCGGCGAAGAGCCGCCCCGCCATCCCGCCGCCCAGCACGGTGGCCAGCACCTTGACCGCGGCGTGATCGGCGTCCGCGAGCGCGGGCGCGAGACCACCGGCCGCGATCTGTGCCTGTTGCGCCGGTTGCTCGATCACGAGACGTCGGGCGCCGGAAGCGGGCGTCCCGTTGCGGGGCTCGGCCAGCTCGCCGCCGCGCGGGAGGCCCCCGAAGAGCTTCCGCGCCTCGGCGACGACGTCCGCGCTGCGGACCTGGCCGCTGACGGCGAGCACGATGCGCTCGGGCCGGTAGAACTGACGGTACCAGGCGACGATCGCGGCGTGGTCGATGCGCTTCAGCGACTCCGGCGTGCCCAGCGTGGGCAAGCCGTACGGGTGGAATCCGTAGGCCGCGGCGTACAGCTCGTCGAAGGTGCGCGCCGACGGGTTGTCGCGCTGACGCTGGATGCGTGAGAGCAGCCAGTCGCGCTCACCGTCGACGTCGGCCGGTTCGAGCTTGGGCGTGAGCGCCACCTCGGCGGTCAATCCGATGAGCTCGCGCCAGAACCGTGCGAGGGCCGACGCCTGGATCCCCGAGTAATCGACCTCACCGGACGCAGTCAATTTCCCGCCGAGGCCCGCGACCGCCTCGGCCAGGTCGGCGCCGCTGCGCCGCGCGGTCCCCTTCACCATCACGGCGTGCACGAAGTTCGAGATCCCGGCGTTCTCGGCGCGCTCCCAACGCGTGCCCATCCGCACGAGCAACGCGACGGCCACGACCGGCGCCAGCGGGTTCTCGCGCACGAGCACGGTGACGCCGTTGTCCAGGCGTTCCCGCGTCACGTCCTCGGCGGCGATGGCGGGGGCGTCGCGGCAGATCATCGCCGCCACGAGGACGGCGATGACCACGGCGGCCGTGGAGCGGATCGAGCGCCGCATTATCGAGACGCTGGAGGGAGGAAGCGCACCCGAGCGTAGTTGTCGTCGGCGAAGTACTTCCGGGCCACCGTCTGGATCTGGGCCGCGGTGATCTTGCGCAGCCGCGACAAATACGCGATCTCGTCGTCGAGCGTCCACGTGGTCTCGGCCTGGCCGTAGGTCTTCGCGAGGCCTTCGGCGGTCTCGATGTCGAACGCGTAGTTGCTCTCGGCCGTGATGATGGCGCGCTGGCGCTCGGCCTCGGTCACGCCCTCCGTCTTCACGCGCTGGATGACCTCCAGAATCGTCGCCTCGGCCCGCGCGAGATTGGCCGGATCGAGGCGAGCCACCACGGTGGTGAGCCCCGCCCGTTCCCAGGCGCCGTAGGCGGCCTCGATGGCAAAGACCAGGCGATCCTGATCGCGCAGGCGCTGGCTCAGGCGTGACGAGGGCGAGTCGCCGAGGATGTACGTGAGGAGATCGACGGCGTAGACGTCGGGCTCGTTGGTGGCGGCCGTCCGCCATCCCAGGCCGAGATACGCCTGCTGCTCGGAGCGCCGGATGTCGTCGCGCCGGCCGCCGGCGAGCGTCGGCGGGCTCGCGCTCGGCGGCCGCGGCGGCGGCGAGCCGCTCAGGCGCCCGAAGGTGGCCACGACCGCGTCCCGCACCTCCGCCGCCTTCACCGCACCGACCGCGACCAGGACCATGTCGCCCGGCACATAGAACTTCTTGTAGTAGGCGTTGAGACGATCTCGGGTCAGGGCACCGATGAGCTGTTCCGTGCCGAGGAGCGGCCGGCCGTACGGATGGGGCGCGTAACCGACTTCGTAGAGCCGCCGGACCATGAAGCGGTCGGGATTGTCCTCGGTCAGCCGCATCTCCTCGAAGACGACCTTGCGCTCGGCGTCGAGCTCGCTCTGCTCGAAGCTCGCGTTGACGGCGATGTCGGCGAGCAGCTCGATGCCGGCGCGCATGTGCTGGGCTGGCAGGACGACGTCGAAGTGGGTGTAGTCCTGCGACGTGAAGGCGTTGCTCGTCCCGCCGAGGCCTTCGATGAGCGCGTCGATCGAGCCCGGCGGCCGGGTCGGCGTGCCCTTGAAGAGCATGTGCTCGAGGTAGTGCGACAGTCCGAGCTCGTCGGCCGTCTCGTCGCGACCGCCGACGCGCATCCAGAGCTGGAGCGCCACCACGTCGCTGGCGCGATGCTCCTGCGCGATCAGCACGACGCCGTTGGGGAGGACTTCACGCGTGGGCCGGCTCGACACGGCGGCCCGGCCTCCCGCCGCCCCGGACGCACAGCCGGCGAGCAGCACGAGCACCAGGACGAGGCGGCCGCGAGCGCTCATGCGACGCGGTTCAGCGCGTAATCGAAGATGTCGAAGTTTCTCAGGTCCGTCCCCGCGCGTGTTCCGGACACCAGTGCGCGGTTGAGCACGAAGGGCACGGTCTGCTCGCTGACGCCGCCGTGCGAGCGCAGCGGCTCGCGCAGCAGCGAGAGGTCGTGGGCCTCGGGCGCCTTGCCGAGCACCACGTCACGTTCGGAGACCACGATGACGTCGCCGAGACGGTCGGCAGGAAGCTCGAAGCGCGCACAACCGGTGGGGCCGTCGTACACCTCGGCGACGCCCGGCGTCGCTGCGAGCCGGGCGATGACGCGGGACGCATCGTCGGCCCGCGCCAGGTGGATCGTGGCGAACGAGCCGAGCGCTCCGTGGTGGACGACGTAGGGATCGGTGATCGGCAGGATGACACGGGCCTGGCCCGGCCCCACCACCGACTCGACGAGCGGCGTGAGGTAGACGACGTTGGGCGTCCCATCGGCGCGCGACTTGGCGTTCATCCCGTGATCGGCCGTGATGCCCAGGATGGCGCCGCCGCGGTCGAACGCATCGAAGTAGTGGTCGAGCATCGCGTAGAACTCGTTGGCCACCGGATCGCCCGGCGGATGCTTGTGCTGGATGTAATCGGTGAGCGAGAGGTACATCACGTCGGGGCGCTCGCGCTCGAAGAGGGCCAGGCCCGCCGCCAGCACGTACTCGGAGAGCTCGGCGCTGTAGACGTCGGGCACGGGCATCGCCACCAGGTCGGTCACGCGATCGATGCCGTGCTCTTCTTTCGTGGCCGCCGCCGCCTTCTCCGACGAGAAGCAGACGCCGCGGAGGCCGTGGCCGAGGAGCCGGCGGAGCTTGTCCTTGGCGGTGATGACCACGACGCCGGCGCCCTCGCGCGCGAGCACGGCCAGCAGCGTCTCGCACCGCAGGAACTGCGGGTCGTTCATCATGACCTCTCGCGCGCCGGTGGCGTCGTAGAAGTAGTTGCCGGCGATCCCGTGGACCGCCGGCGAGACCCCGGTCACGATCGAGAGATTGTTCGGATTGGTGAAGCTCGGCACCACGCTGCGGGCGAGCGTGGCGAAGCCCGATCTCCGGAAACGGGCGATGGCCGGGCTCCGACCAGCCGCGATGGCCGCGTCGAAGTACGCCGGCTCGGAGCCGTCGATGCAGACGATGACGACGGGGCCGCGTGGATAACGGTAGGTGCGGCCATTGACGGTGACCGTGGGCCCCGGGGTCATGGACGTCACGGATACTACTACGGCGGCGTGGCCGGCCGCGGATGAGGAATTTTTCCGGCGCGCCGTGCGAGACGGCGCGCCCAGTCCACGACGCGCACGCCGAGCAGCACGGCCAGCACCGCCGCGTAGACGTACTGATCGGTGCGCCCGACCTTGGCGAGCCAGATGAAGTGCAGCGCGGCCAGCACGCCGGTGAGATAGACGAGCCGGTGCAGGCGCGTCCAGCGCCGCGCTCCCAGGCGCCTGATCATCCCCGTGGTCGACGTCAGCGCGAGCGGGATCAACGTCAGCAGCGCCAGCATCCCGACCGTGATGTAGGGCCGCTTGACGACGTCCTCGGCCATCTGGCCCCAGTTGAAGAAGTGATCGACGAGGATCCAGACCGAGAAATGGAGCACCGCGTAGGTGAAGGCGAAGAGGCCGAGCAGGCGGCGCAGGAGCGCGGGCCAGCCCCATCCGAACACGATGCGGAGCGGCGTCATGGCCAGTGACGCGAGCAGCAGGCGGAACGTCCAGTCGCCGAGGAGATTGGTGATGAACGAGATCGGGTTGGCGCCGAGATCGTCGGTGTTGAGCCACACGGCCCGGCCGATCCACCACGCCAGCGCAGCGAGCGGCGCCAGGCCGATCGCCCACGCCACGATCTTCGGAACGAGCCGGCCGCGACGGCTCACGGCCGATCAGTAGTACTTCTTGAGGTCCATCCCGGTGTAGAGCGACCCGACCTGGTCGGCGTAGCCATTGAACATCAGCGTCGGCCGGCGCCGGAACTCGCCGATGCGCCGTTCGGTGGCCTGGCTCCAGCGCGGGTGACTCACGTTGGGGTTCACGTTCGAGTAGAAGCCGTACTCCTGCGCCGCCGCCTTTTCCCACGCCGTCTTCGGCTGCTCGCTGACCAGCCGGATGCGCACGATCGACTTGGCGCTCTTGAACCCGTACTTCCAGGGCACGACGACACGGATCGGCGCACCGTTCTGGTTGGGCAAGACCTGGCCGTACATGCCGACGGTGAGCAGCGTCAGCGGATGGAGCGCCTCGTCGAGCCGCAGGCCTTCGACGTACGGCCAGTCGAGCCCGCCGCCGAAGAAGCCCGGCTTCTGGCCGGGGAATTGCGCAGGATCGAGCAGCGTCGTGAACTCGACGAACTTCGCCTGGCTCGTGGGCTCGACCTGCTTGAGCAGCGCGCTGAGCGGAACGCCGATCCAGGGGATCACCATCGACCACGCCTCGACGCAGCGCAGGGCATACACGCGCTCCTCGAGCGTAAACGCGCGGACCAGATCGTCGATGTCGTATGTCTTGGGCTTGTGCACGAGCCCTTCGACCTTGACCGTCCACGGCCGCGTCTTGAGACGATGCGCTTCCCGCGCCGGATCGTCCTTGTTGACGCCGAACTCGTAGAAGTTGTTGTAGGTCGTCGCCGACTCGAGCTTGGTGGCCGCGTCCTTCACCGAGAGCGCCTCGTTGCGCTCGGCCTTGAGTGGTGCGCCCGCCGGCGGCGCGGCGGCGTCGGCGACGTCGTACGCGCCGAGCGCGACGGCAGCGGCGCCACCGGCGATGAACTCGCGGCGGTTCAGATAGAGCGTCTCGTCGGTGACGTCGGACGCCTTGAAGCGCTCGGCCCGTCGGATCAGCATCGTCCCTCTCCCTTTGCCGTCACTATCTCACACGCTCAAGACCCGGCGAATCGGTAGCCCTGCCCGTGCACGGTGAGGATGAAGCGCGGGTGCTCGGGATCCGCCTCGAACTTCCGGCGCAGCCGCAGGACGTGCGTGTCGACCGTCCGCGTCGTCGGAAAGCGCTCGTAGCCCCACACCTCGTCGAGCAAGCGCTCCCGGGTAATGACCTCGCCGCGATGGGCGAGCAGGTACAGGAGCAGGTCGAACTCCTTGCGGGTCAGCATCACCTCGTGGCCGGCCTTGAAGACCTGCCGGCCCCGGCTCCGCACGCGCACGTCGTCGAAGGCCAGCTCCTCGCCCTTCTGTCGCGGCCCCGGCCGTCGCAGCACCGCCCGGACGCGCGCCAGGAGCTCGCGCAGCGAGAATGGCTTGGTCAGATAGTCGTCGGCCCCCAGCTCCAGGCCGCGAACGCGCTCGGCTTCCTCACCCCGCGCGGTCAGCATGATGATCGGGACGTCGATACCGCGGGCGCGCAGCGTACGACAGACGTCCCACCCGCTCACCACCGGCATCATGAGATCGAGCACGATGAGATCGGGGGCCTCGCGGGCCGCCACCGCCAGCGCGTCCGCGCCGTTGCCGGCCGTCAGCGTCTGATAGCCCTCGAAGCGCAGGTTGTCCTCGAGGCCGCGGACGATCTCCGGCTCGTCGTCGACGATCAGGATGCGCGGCATGCCCCTAGCGTAGCGCCAGGGTCAGGCCACGTGTCACAATCTCGTCAAATCGTTCGGTCGGGGGCGGTGCTGACCTAGCGAGGAGCTGCAGGGGCGGCATTGAGGTCGATGTGGTACCGCTTGGCAACGGCCTGCCAGTCTCGAGGACGACCCCACTGAATGAGCCTGCCGTTTTCGAAGAGGAACCAGTAGGGGACGTTGTTGGTGCCTGTGTTAAGAACCACCTCGCCAACCTCTAATCGACGTCCGTCGCTGGTCCGCGCTGATCTGACCTGCATGCCCTCGACGTTGGTCCGCCTTCCCGAGCTGTCGGTCCACTCGTTGGGGTAGAGACGGAGGACCTCGTCCTTGGACATGCCGACCGTCACCTGGTTGAGGCTGGTCTCGCGCCAGAGCATCGGGCCGCCACATCCTGATAGTAAGAGGAGGAGGAGAAAGACTGTCGACGCGCGTCCACCCATAGCGCCCTCCTTCGGGCTCGATTTTTCAAAGCCAATCGGTGCTCTTGCCAATCTGTGCTCCTCAAAAGATGGTGCCAGTTACCCCCCCTCATCGGGAAACTATTAGGCGCCCGTGCAAGTGCGCGGAAAGACGACGTCTACCTCCGCGTCAAATCGAGCGCCACCTGGGCTGCGCCCAGCAAAGCCGTCCGTGACTCCAGGACGACCTGGATTGGAATGTCGGCCAGCAACTCGGCCATGCGGCCCTTGCTGCTGAACGAGTCCACGAAGCGGCCGTCGCCGAGCCGGGGGAGGATCTTCGGCGCGATGCCACCGGCCACGAAGACGCCGCCCACCGCGAGGCCTTTGAGCGCGAGATTCCCGGCCTCGGCGCCGTACGCGGACACGAAGATCTCGAGGGCCCGCATGGCGTTCACGTCTTCGCTGCCCAGGCCGGCAGCAGCGATCGCGGCGCTGGGATCGCCCGTGGCCATGCGCTCGGTGAGCCACGCCGGCTCGGTGAGGCCGCTCGTGGCCCGGACGAACCGGTAGATGTCGCGGAGCCCGGGCCCGGACACCACCCGCTCGTAGGAAACGTGGGCGTGGTCCTTGCGGAGAAACTGGAGGAGGTCCACCTCGATCTCGCTGCGCGGGCCGAAGTCGGCGTGCCCGCCTTCGGAGGCCGTCACGAGATGGTGAGAGCCGTCCCAGACGAGCAACGCCTCCCCCAACCCGGTGCCAGCGGCGATGACCGCGATATTCCCCGTCCGGGACCGCCCCGGTTGCAACGTGTACAGCGACTCGGGCCCGAGCCCGAGCACGCCGTGCGCCGTCGCCTCCAGATCGTTGAGGAGCCTGACGCGCGTCGTGGGAATCGTGAGGAGCAGCGCCGCCTCGTCGAGCTGCCACGGCAGGTTGGTCGTGACGACGCGTCCATCGACCACGGGCCCGGCGACGCCGAAGCACGCGGCGGCGATCGCTCCCGGGGCACGATCACCGAGGAACGTCTGCAACACGTCTTCGAACCGGGCGTATTGCCGGCTCGCCAGGGTCGCCTCGCGCACCGGCATGAGCGGCCCCGCGCGGCCATCGAAGAGGGCGAGGACCGTCTTCGTCCCGCCGATGTCGCCGGCGAGGATCATCGAGGTGTTACTTCATGACACCTGAATAGATGTCGGTGATCGTCTTGAGGAACTTCACGGCGTCCTTTCGCGTCCGCTGGAACGAGTTGCGCCCGATGATCGAGCCGAATCCGCCGCCGTCGCGGATGGCGCGGACCTGGTCGAACACGGCCTCGTCGGTGTCGGCGGCGCCCCCCGAGAAGATCACGACGCGACGGCTGTTGAACGTCGCCTGAACGACGTGACGGACCCGCTCGGCCAGGGTGCTGGCCGGCACGCCGTGCTTCTCGTAGACCTTGCGGGCCGGCACCTGCTCGAGATGGGCCGTCGGCAGCTTGACCTTGATGACGTGAGCGCCGAGCTGGGCGGCGATGTGCGCCGCATAGGCGGTGACGTCGAGCGCCGTCTCGCCCTCCTTGGTGAGCCCCGACCCGCGCGGATACGACCACACGACGACGGCCAGGCCGGCGCGCTTGGCTTCCTCGGCCAGACCGCGGAGCTGTCCGTACATGGTCAGCCGATGCTCGGATCCCGGATAGATCGTGAAGCCGATGGCGACGCAGCCGAGACGGACGGCATCGGCGACGCTGGCCGTCAGGGCCTGGGAGGGGTCTTTCTCCTCGAGCAGCACGTCGTGGTTGTTGAGCTTGAGGATCAGCGGCAGCTCACCCGCGAACTCACGCGCCCCCGCTTCGAGGAAGCCGAGCGGTGCTGCATAGGCGTTGCAGCCCGCCTCGAGCGCCAGCTCGAAGTGGTAGCGCGGGTCGTACGCCACGGGGTTCATCGCAAAGCTGCGGGCCGGGCCGTGCTCGAAGCCCTGATCCACTGGAAGGATCACGAGCTTGCCCGTGCCGGCCAGCGTTCCGTGATCGAGCAGGCGGGCCAGGTTGGTCAGAGTCCCGGGGTTGTCGCTGCCGTACCAGGAGAGGATCTCTCGCACGCGCTCGGACATCGTGACCTCCTACGTGGGTTCCTGTGTCTCCAGCTTACCTCCCTTCCCGCGCGTCACCGCCATCATCGCGGCAGCCACAGCGTGAACCGGCTGCCCTCGCCGGGCCGGCTTTCCACGTTGATGCGTCCGCCGTGGGCTTCAGCCACGTGCTTGACGAGGGCCAGCCCCACGCCGCTGCCCCGCCGGGCCTGCGTGTCGCTCCGGCCCACCCGATAGAACTTCTCGAAGATCTTCTGGGCTTCCTCCCGCGGCACGCCGATGCCCCGGTCGGAGACGGCGATGCCGACGCCGCCGTCGGCGGCCCGCGCCTCCACGCGCAGCCATTTCGTGTCCCCCGAATACTTGATCGCGTTGTCGACGAGGTTCGCCAGGGCCTGACCGACGGCGTCGGCGTCCATCGCCACCTCGGGAAGGTCGGGCGCGATCTCCACCTCGACCTTGAAGCCATGCTGGCCGAGCGGATACGCGAAGGCGTCGAGCGTCTCGCGGACGAGCGGCTCGACGGCCGTCGGCGCCATGTCGTAGCGGCGGCGGCCGCCCTCGATACGGGAGAAATCCAGCACGTTGTCGATGAGCCGCGTCAAACGCTCGCTCTCGCGCGTGATGACGCGGTAGTACTCCTGCCGGCTGGCATCGTCGGGCACGCGTCCCATCTCGAGCGTCTCGCCGTACATCCGGATCACGGACAGCGGAGTCTTGAGATCGTGGGACACGTTGGCGACGAAGTCGGCCTTGAGCCGGGCCATTTCCGTCTCCCGTCGCACCAGGCGGCCCACGGCGCCGACACCGGCGGCGATGACGACGATGAGGACCGCGAGAGCTCCCATGCCGATGCTGACCTGGCGGCGGACGGAGGCCACCGGCGACGTCCCGCGCGGCTGATAGATCGCGATGCGCCAGCCCGGGAACCCGTTGCGGAACGGCACCGCCGCGACGAGATCGGCCCCGTCGAGCGGCCGCTGGCTGTAGACCGGGCGGCCCGCCGAGTCCACGATCGCATAGATGGTCGGCGCCTCCTGGCCGGGAAGCAGCGATTCGAGCACCTGGCGGCGCAGGCCTTCCGCGCTGCGCGTGATTCCGATCAGCACCGGTCCACGGCCGTCGCGGAGCACCGCGGTGAGCACCGAGATCTCGCCCACGGCGACCTCGCGGCGGCCACCGCGGTCTTCCCATCCCCGGGTCATCAGCGCGCGCAGCGCTGTGATCACCGGGGCGTCGCCATCGACGGGGGCGCGAGGATAGACGACACGCGCGTCACGATCGAGGACGTAGAGACGCTGAGCGATCGGTGTCGCCGCGACGAAGCCGTCGAGCGCGGGTTCCACCGGGCCTCTGGCCGCCAGCGTGGCTTGAAGCCGGGCGAGCGCATCGTCCTCGGTCGCACGGAGGACCATCTCGACCTTGTCCGCCGCCATGGCCGCCACGTCGCGGGCCTGCTCCCGCGAGAGCAGCTCCGCCGAGTGCTGCCACTGGCGGAGCGAGACGTACCCGAGCACGGCAACCGTCGCCGCCGGCAGGACGATCGCCAGCAGCGTGAACACGGCAAAGCGGCGCAGAGCCTCTCAGCCTTTCCCGTCGAGGAGCCGACGGATCAACGCCTCCGTCTCCTCGTAGGCGCCCTCGCCGATGTGATGGAAGCGGACCACGCCGCTGCGGTCCACGACCACGCGCGTCGGCCACGCCCGTATCGCGTAGCGGTTCCAGATCGCGAAGTCGTTGTCCTGGACGACGGGATAGAGGATGCCGAGCTTCTTCGTGGCCGCCGCCACTCCCGCCGTCGGCTTCTCCCAGAAGAATTCCGGCGAGTGCACGCCCACGATGGTCAAGCCCGCGCTCGCGTACTTGCCGTGCCAGTCCCGCAACTGCGGAACGACGTGCTGGCAGTTGATTCAGCCGTGGGTCCAGAACTCCACGAGCACGACTCGACCGCGGAGCCCGCCGATGGTGAGCGGCGGGCTGTTGAGCCACGGGGCTCCCGCGATGTCGGGCGCGGCTCGGCCGGTACGCACCTGAGCGGGGACGACGCCGGCGGAGAGCGCCAGCGCCGTCACGAACACGAGGGCCACGAGGCTGCCGCGCGTCTTCACTTCTTGTCCATCATCGAGTCGTCTTTCTTCATCATCATGGATTCATCGCGCATCGACATACAGCCGCCGAGCACCAGCACCGAGATGATCACCATCCCGATCACTCCCGCCGCCGCCTTCGTTGCTTTCGCCATGACCGCCTCCTCGTGGGGATGTGACTGCGCGAGCGGGGGCAGTGTGACGGAGCAGCCGATGGCGGTTGTCACGGCGCTGTGAATTCGTGCGACGGCTCTAGACGATCTCCTCGAACGGTGTCGCCTCGCCGAACCGGCTCATCGAATACTTGGGCAAGCTCGCGTAGACCTCGCGCAGTCGCAGATCGATCTCGCGATTGGCGAGCGCGAACAGGCTGCGTCCCTCGGGGTCACCCTCCACCAGGAATGGGCCCAACCGCTCGACTTCCAGCACCCACAGCGCCTGGGCGATGCCGAGATCCTCGAGCCAGTGGACGTCGACCACGCGCTTGATGCACTTGCCGTAGGCGGCGCCCAGGCCATAGCCGACGGTCGTCAGATACACGGCGCCGTGGGGGACGAACCATTCGCGATAGGCGACCTCGGTGAGACCGGCCTTGCCCACGATCACCCGGGCGCCCGACTGCTCGAACCAGCGCGTCATCGACTTGCCGAACCTGAACGACGCCGTCGCGGTGACCGCCTCCACCGCGTAGGAGCCGTCGGGGCGCACGGTGGCGGCGGGCGAGCAGTGGAAGTTGACGTTGGTGAGCTGCCGCACGCTCGCGGGCAGGCCCTGGCCCAGGTCCACGACCTTCCGGTAGACGCCCTCGCGCGCTGTATAAAGGATGCCGTCCAGGTACACCACGTCACCGAGCTTGAGCCGGCTGATGGCCTCGGCGCTCACCGGCGTGGTGAGCCGTACCTCGTCCATCGCCACGTCGTCGAGCCTCTGGGGCAGCGCAGACGGTGTCACGGCCTATTCGATCCCGGTGCGTCGGTAGTAATCGGTGAACCACTGGGGATCGCCGCGATGCTCGACGCGGCCGTCGGGATGGATGCGCGCGGTGGCTCGGCGCGACGACAGGCAGAAGCTGTGCATCCCGATGGGCATGCCGCCCGTGTGCGAGTAGGCCACCTCGATGTGCGTGGCCACGACGAGGGACGACCCCGCGAAGCCCATCGCCCCGATGCCGATGTAGTTGCCGAGCGCCGTCAGCTCGTCCTCGAGCTTCGCGATCTCCGGGTCCGGGTTGCGGCTGCCGACCGCGCGCAGGCAGGCCGCCTCTTTGCCCAGCCGCACGCACGTGTCCTTGGCGCCGCCGATCCCCACGCCGACGATGGCCGGCTGGCAGGCGAGGCCGCGCCGGCCGAACTCGACGAGCGTGTCGACGAAGAAGCGCTTGATCCCGGCCACGCCGTCGGCAGGAAACAGCATCCGGTAGTCGCTGCCGAAGAGCCCGCCCTTGTGGACGGTGGTGACGTCGATCCAGTCGCCGCCCGGCTCGAAGGCGTACGTCACCTCGGGGGCGTGGATACCCACGTTGTTGTTGTGATCGACGCGGGTCAGCGGATGCACGCGGTTCGGCCGGAGCGGGATCGACGCGGTCGCATCGGCCGTGGCCCGGCGGAGCGCGCGCTCCATCGCGACGAAGCCGCCCTCGATCTGCGCCTCGTTACCGACGCGCACGTAGTAGCGTGGCAGCCCCGTGTCGGCGCACATCGGCCGGCGATCCGCGGTGGCCAGCTCCCAGTTGGCGAGCATCTCGGTCAGCACGAAGCGGGCGAGCTTGTTGCGCTCGACGTCGCGTGCGCGGCGGACCCCGTCGCGATAGTCGGCGGGGATGTCGATGGCCGCGCGCGCCGTCAGCTCGCGAGCGGTGTCTTCGATCAGCTTGGCGGGGATCGCGCGGGCCATGTCTCAGGTCACCCTAGCCGCCGAGTCCACGCGCGTCAAGCGCGTCCGGCGCGGCATCACCGGATCCGAAATGCCTGACCGATGAACTCCGGAAACCGGTTCTCCAGATCCGTGACCACGGCGTCGGCGACTTCAAGAGCGCTGCCCGGACGCTCCTGGGCCTCGCCTCGCGTCCACTGCTCGATGTAGGCGTCGGAGTCGTGAATGCCGAGCTGCATGGCCGCCGAGTCGATGAGCATCTGGAAACGCTCGGAGAGCGCGCGCGTCACCGTCTCGCTGGAGTCACTCACCTCCACGCTGGCCGGGACGCCCCGCCAGGTGACGATGCGGTACGTCGCCACGCTCAGCCGCCCATGTACTGGCCGAGGAGCGTGATGCGATCGCCCGGGGCCAGGCCGGAGTCGAGCGAGTGGGTGACCCCGAGCACGGCGTCGTTCACCAGCACCTCGATGTGCTCGCCGATCTGATCGCCGTGCCAGAGCGCGGCGTCGAGCTCGGGGAAGCGTCGCGTGAGCCCGCGGAGCAGGGAGCGCACGGTCGTCCCCTGCCCGAGCGGCTCGTCGAAGAGCCGGCGACCACTTCCATCACCGCCGACGAGCTTCGTCACCCACGAGACGATCTCGACGGGAATCGTGGTCGTCGCCGTCGTCATGTCCCCGGCGCGCAGCAGGTGGCGGCCTTGGCCAGGCGCAAGCCACGCGGCGCCTGCGATTCGCGCTCGAGGGCCGGCGACTCGTCCTCCAGGTCGTGATTGAGGACGTAGACTTCCCACTCGACGCCGTCCGGGTCTTCCACCCAGAACTTGTCCTGGTTGGCGTGACAGCAATCGACGCCGAACTCCTCGCGCACGGGGAGGCCCGCCGCCTTGACGCGCTCGAGCTGGGTCACGACGTCGTCGCGCGAAGGGAGCTGAACGCCCATGTGGTTCACGTGACCTTCGCCCGCGGCACGACCGTCGGACAGCGCCAGGTTCAGGGGCCCCCACGGAGGAAGGAACTTCACGTAGCCGGGCTTGACCTTCACCGGCGACACGCCGAGGAACGTCTCGTAGAAAGCGCGGCTCTTGGCGAGGTCGGACACCGTCATGTGGACGTGGACACGGGGCGTGCTCATGCTGGGCCTCCTGATTTGCGCGCGCGGACGAACGCGCTCATGAATTTCCCGTCGATCGCCGGCGCCGCGGCGTCGACGTCGAGACCGGCCTTGATCAGCACCTCGCGCGCGTCCTCGACGCGGTAGATGCGCGTCGGCTCGATCTCGACGTCGACGAAGCCGGCCCGGGCGAGCTTGGCGCGATAGTCGGCGTCGTCGAGCGCACCGGCCACGCAGCCGATCCAGAGCTCGACGCTCCGGCGCAGCTCCGTCGGCACCGGCCCACGGACGACGACGTCCGATACGGCGAATCGCCCACCCGGCTTGAGGACGCGGAACGCCTCGGCCAGCACGCGGTCCTTGTCGGTGGAGAGGTTGATCACGCAGTTCGAGATGACGACGTTGACGCTGGCGTCCGGCAACGGGATGTCCTCGATCTCGCCCTTCAAGAACTCGACGTTGGTGACGCCGGCCTTCGCCGCGTTGTCGCGGGCCAGGACGAGCATCTCGTCGGTCATGTCGAGGCCATACGCCTTGCCGGCCGGGCCGACGCGCCGCGCCGAGAGCAGCACGTCGACGCCACCGCCCGACCCGAGATCGAGCACGACCTCGCCGGCCGCCAGCGTCGCCAGGGCGGTGGGATTGCCGCAGCCGAGCGACGCCTTCAGCGCCGCTTCGGGCAAGCCGGCCATCTCGTGCTCGCCGTAGAGATCGCTGGTGACCGGATCGCACTCGCCGCGGGACGACGCCGGGCCACACCGCTGTACTTGTCTCGCACTTGCTCCCTGACGTCGTCGGTCATGGCCGTGCCCCTCAGCAGCACGCGGTGAGCAACCGCACCAGCTCCGAGACCATCTCGGGCCGGGTCGAGTAATACACGAAGCGCTCCTCCCTGCGACTCTGGACGAGGCCGGCACGGCGCAGGCGATCGAGGTGATGGGACAGGGTCGGGCCGGGAATCTCGAGCTCGGCCTGGATCTCGCCGGCCGGAGCCTCACGCCGGGCCCGGACCAGGAAGAAGAACACCTCGAGCCGCGTGCGGCTGGCCAGCGCCTGGAAGGCGTGGGCGTGGGTGTCGCGCGCCTGGAGCCTGGCCAGCGGGAGCGTCTTCATATTTCCAGTATTATCGAAATATGAAACTGTTGTCAAGCCCCTCAGATCCGCTCGAGCTCGGCGACCGTCCGCTCGTTCTGGACGTTCCCGGTGTTGAGCGTGCCGGCGGGCTCGAGCAGCAGCACGTGGACCTCGTCGCTGAGGGCCCGCGGACAGTGTTCGACGCCGTGGGGCACGATGATCAGCTCGCCCGGGCCGACCTCCCGATCGCCGTCCCGGAGCTGCATGCGCAAGCGCCCGTGCACGACGAAGAACAATTCGTCCTCGCGATCGTGGTGATGCCACACGAACTCACCCCGGAGCTTGACCACCTTGACGTGCATGGCGTTGACCTCACCCACGATCCTGGGCGACCAGGCGTCGCTGAACTTCCCGAACTTTTCGGCCAGGCGCACGACCTCCACGGTGCTCCCTCCTCCGCGCGTGGCCGCCGCCATCGTCTCGAGCCAGGCCTCGAGTCGCGCGGCGATCTCGTCGCGCACGCGCCGAAACACGTTCAACCGATCCCCGGTGGTCCCCCTCGCCTGCGAGGGATCGGGGAAGCTCCAGTGCAGGCGGTGGGTCGGCTTCGGGAAGATCGGGCAGCGCTCGTTGGCGCTGTCGCACACCGTGATGACGTGGTCCCACGGCTGGTCGAGCAGCGTCTCCACGCTCTTCGAGGTGTGACGGCTCAGGTCGATGCCGACGTCGGCCATCGCACGGATGGCGAGCGGATGCACGCGCGTCGCCTCCGTCCCCGCGCTGGCCACGTCGAAGCGATCGCCGGCCAGCGAGCGCAGCAGTCCTTCCGCCATCTGGCTTCGCGCCGAGTTGTGGGTGCACAGGAACAGCACGCGTTGCTTGTTCACGTCCCACCTCCCGTGTAGTCTCGACCGCACGTCCCGGTCACGAGCGCAGTGTAGACCCGCAACGGAGGTCGTGGTGGCCGTAACCACAACGCAACATTTCACGCTGGCCCGGCGCGTGACCGCCGAAAGCGTCGGCACCGCGCTGTTGCTGGCCGCCGTCGTCGGCTCGGGCATGATGGGAGAGCGTCTGGCCGGCGGCAACGTCGCCGTTGCGCTCCTCGCGAACACGCTCGCCACCGGCGCCGCCCTCGTGGCGCTCATCCTGACCTTCGGGCCGATCTCGGGCGCACACTTCAATCCGGCCGTGACGCTCGCCGATGCCTGGCAAGGCGGACGGCCCTGGGGTGAGGTGCCCGCCTACGTTGGAGCGCAGGTCGTCGGCGCCTTCGTCGGGGTGGCGGCCGCCCACGTCATGTTCGAGGCGCCGCTCTTCTTCGCATCGCGCCACGCACGAGCCGGCGGAGCGCAGATGTTCAGCGAGTTCGTGGCCACCTTCGGGCTGCTCGCCGTGATCTGGGGCTGTGCCCGGCTGCGAGCGCCGGTCGTCGCGTTCGCAGTCGCCGCGTACATCACCGCCGCCTACTGGTTCACGGCCTCCACGTCCTTCGCGAATCCGGCCGTCACGCTGGCCCGCGCGGCCAGCGACACCTTCGCCGGCATTCGTCCCGCCGATGCCCCCGGCTTCATCCTGGCTCAGCTCGTCGGCGCCGCCGCCGCGACCACGCTGTTTCGCTGGCTCGTCCCGAGCCTCCCCGATGTCGCGGCGGACGTCGTCCTCAGCGAGCGCCGCCCCGACGAACCGGTCGACTTCCGGAGCGCGTGACGTCAGGCGTGTGTCCGGGGCCGATCATCATTCGGCTGGCCAGCTCGGCGGACGCCGAGACCATCGCGGCGATCTACAACGAGGGCATCGCCGAGCGCATCGCCACCTTCGAGACCGAGCCACGGACCGCGGCGGAGATTGCCACGCTGCTGGCCAGCAAGCAGGATCGGTACCCCACGGTCGTCGTCGAGCGCGATGGTCGAATCGTCGGCTGGGCCGGCGCGAGTGCCTACCGCAGCCGCCCTGCCTATGCCGGGGTCGCCGAGCACTCCGTCTACGTCGCCCGCGCCGCCCGGGGGACCGGCGTCGGGCGGGAGGCGCTCGACGCGTTGTGCCGCGTCTACGCCGAGCGAGGATTCTGGAAGCTGGTGTCCCGAATCTTCACGGAGAACAAAGCGAGCCTGGTCCTGCACGAGCGGTGCGGCTTCCGCGTCGTCGGCGTGTACCGGCGCCACGGACAGCTCGAAGGCCGGTGGCGCGACTGCGTCATCGTCGAGAAACTGCTCTAGCCCTCTTTGTCCTCGTACTTCTTCTTCAGCTCGCTGACGACGGTGGCGTCGGCCAGCGTCGTGGTGTCGCCGAGCGCGCGGCCCTCGGCCACGTCGCGCAGGAGGCGGCGCATGATCTTGCCGCTGCGGGTCTTGGGCAGCTCCGCCGCGTAGATCACATCGTCGGGGCGCGCCAGCGCGCCGATCTTCTTGGCGACGTGCTCCTTGATCTCCTTCTTCAGCTCCTCGGTCTGCGGCCGCCCGGCCTTGATCGTCACGAACGCGGCGATGGCCTGGCCCTTGATCTCGTGCGTGCGCCCGATGACGGCGGCCTCGGCGACGAACGGATGGTCGACCAGCGCCGATTCCACCTCCATCGTGGACACGCGGTGGCCGGAGATGTTCATGACGTCGTCGATCCGGCCGAGCAGCCAGAGATAGCCCTCCTTGTCGCGCTTGGCGCCGTCCCCCGTGAAGTACATGCCCGGGATCTGGCTCCAGTACTGCTTGACGAAGCGCTCGGGGTCTCCGTAGATGCCGCGCAGCATGCCCGGCCACGGCCGCTTGATGACGAGGTAGCCGGCGTCCACCGACTGGCCCTTGTCGTTGACGACGTCGGCCTCGATGCCGGGGAACGGGAACGTGGCCGAACCCGGCTTGCACGTCGTCACACCGGGCAGCGGTGAGATGAGGATGTGGCCCGTCTCCGTCTGCCACCACGTGTCGACGATCGGGCAACGGCCGCCGCCAATGACCTTCCAGTACCAGACCCAGGCCTCGGGGTTGATGGGCTCGCCCACCGTGCCCAGGAGGCGGAGCGAGGAGAGGTCGCAGCGCTTGGGATAGTCATCGCCCCAGCGCACGAACGTGCGGATGGCCGTCGGCGCCGTATAGAGGATGGTCACGCCGTACTTCTCGACGATGCGCCAGAAGCGGTCCTTGTCGGGGAAGTCGGGGGTGCCCTCGTACATGACGCCGGTGGCGCCGTTGGCCAGTGGCCCGTACACGATGTACGAGTGCCCCGTCACCCACCCGATGTCGGCCGTGCACCAGTACACGTCCTCCTCGCGGAGGTCGAAGATCATCCGGTGCGTCGCGCTCACCCCGGTCAGATACCCGCCGGTGGTGTGCACGATGCCCTTGGGCTTGCCGGTGGAGCCCGAGGTGTAGAGCAGGTACAACATGTCCTCGGCGTCCATCGGCTCGGGCTTGATGTACGCGTCGGCGTCCTTGACGAAGTCGTGCCACCACACGTCGCGATCGTGCTGCCAGTTGATCTCCTGGCCGGTGCGCTTGTACACGATGACCGTGCTCACGAACGGGCACTCCTTGAGCGCCTCGTCGGTGTTCTTCTTGAGCGCCACCTGACCGCCGCGGCGCCAGCCCCCGTCCGCGGTGATGACGACCTTCGACTTGCAATCGTTGATGCGGTCGCGCAGCGACTCCGGCGAGAAGCCGCCGAAGACCACGCTGTGCGGCGCCCCGATGCGGGCGCACGCCAGCATGGCGATCGGCAGCTCGGGGATCATCGGCATGTAGATGGTGACGGCGTCGCCCTTCTTGACCCCGTGCTTGCGGAGGGCGGAGGCCAAGCGGTTCACCTCGCGATACAGGTCCCAGTAGGTCAGCACGCGCGTGTCGCCCGGCTCGCCTTCCCAGATGAACGCCGCCTTGTTGCGGCGCGGGCCCTCGACGTGCCGATCGAGGCAGTTGTCGGAGACGTTGAGCTTGCCGCCGACGAACCACTTCGCGTAGGGCAGCTTCCACTCCTGCGTCTTCTTCCAGGGCTTCATCCACCGCAGCTCTTTGGCCTGCTTCTCCCAGAAGCGCAGCGGATTGGCCTTGGGCTCCTTGTAGATCGCCGGGCTCTTGACGCGGGCCGCCCTGGTGAACTCCTTCGGCGGTGGGAACTTCCGTCCTTCCTTCAGGAGGGCCTGGATGGGCTCGTCGCGCTGTCCGGTCTTCGCCATGGCTGATCCTCGCGTTTCCGAAGCGGAGTGGAACTACGAGCTCCCCGGGCGGGCCTCCTGCAGGAACTCTTCCCTCTTGGTCTTGAGCCGGGTCACCAGGTCCTGGTAGGTCGCCGAGCGAATGATCCGGTCGAACTGGGCACGATAGTTGGCGATGAGGCTGATGTTCTCCACCGCGATGTCGTAGATGAGCCAGCGATCGCCCCGGCGGATCATCCTGGCGTCCACGGGAATGTCGCCGCGCTGCTTCGTCACCACGCGGGCCCGTACCGTGGCGTAATCGCCGTCGACGGCCTCGTTCGTGTACACCAACTTCTCGCCCCGGTAGATGTCGATCTTGTTGATGTAGGTCCGCTCGAGCAGATCCGCGAAGAGCTGGACGAACTCCTCGCGCTCGGCCGGCGTCCTCGCCTGCCAGTGGCGACCGAGGGCACGCTTGGCCGTCTCCTGAACGTCGAAGATCTCGATGGCCGCCTTGCGCACGGCCGCCCGCCGATCGGGCCCCTGGAGGTTCGGATCTTCGAGAAGCTTCAAGACCTGGTCGGTGTACTGGCGAAGCTGTTCGGTGGGGGGGCCCGCAGCCGCAGGCATCACCCCAACCAGCACAACCAGCACGACCAGCCCTCCCCAACGGAACACGTTCATTCAAACCTCCGTGTGAGTTACCCCCGAATGTACGGATCAGGACGGCCCGGTGCAAGTTTCGAGAGATTGTAAAAGCTGGACTCTCGATGCGTCCGAGCATTGGCTGGCACACGGTAAGCACCGATGAGGCTCACCGTTCCAACCTTCAATCGACAAGGGGAGGAGACATCCATGCAGAAACCCTGGCACCGCATCGCGCTCGCAACCGCGCTGGTGGCCGCGCTCGGAACCGCGCCGGCATTCGCCGGCGGCCCGACGAAGGCGAGCGACACGAAGGCCAACGACACCAAGCCCAGCTCGCCCTCAGCGTCGCCCAGCATGTCGGCCGGCGACTTCGTCGCTCGTCACACGATGACGGGCGAGGTCACTCGCATCGATGCGAAGAAAGGGACCATGACCCTGAAGACGGCCGAGGGAAACCTCGATCTGCACTTCCCGCCCAGCGCGCTCAGCGCCGTGAAGAAGGGTGATCGCATCACCGTCGAGCTCGCGATGAAGCCCGAGGGTGGTCCGGCGGCGTCGGGCCCCAGTGAGAAGACCGGCCCGGCGTCCACCACTGACTCCGGCAAGAAGTACTGATCCGCAACGCGGTAGACTCGACGCGCGATGACGCTCGCGCGTCGAGTCGCCGTTCTCATCGCCGCCGGTCTCGCGCTCTGTGCGGCCGGGCCGACCGTCACCTACCACGGAACCGGTACCGTCCTGGCCCTCTTGCCCCCGCCCTCCGATCTCCACGCGACCCGTCCCGTGATCGTGATCGAGCACGACCCGATCGCCGGGTTGATGGCCGAGCGCATGGCCATGCCGTTCATCGCGGCGTCGACCACGCTCTTCGACGGGCTGCATGCCGGTGATCGGATCTCGTTCTGGCTCCAGGACACGCCGGGCGCGCTGCTCCTCGTGACGATCGAGCGGACGCCGCCGCGCCACTGAGCCGGCGGAGGAGGCCCTATCCGAACCGCACCCCATCGGACTCTCCGGAGGTTCTACGCCGACGATTCCGGCCGGCGGCCGTTCGTCAGCGCGCTGTTCGACGACGCGGCCGAACACTACGACTGGGTCTGCCGGATGATGTCGTTCGGCGCGGGCCAACTCTATCGCCGTCTGGCCCTCACCCGCGTAGGCCTGGCTCCCGGGATGAGGCTGCTCGATGTCGCCACCGGCACCGGTCTCGTGGCTCGATCCGCCCTTCACGTGCTCGGCCAGCCCGGCGGCGTCGTCGGCGTGGACCCCAGCCGCGGGATGCTCGAGAAAGCCGCGGAGGCGCTCACGAGCCCGCTCGTGCAGGCCAGAGCCGAGGCGCTGCCGTTTCGCGCCGGCCACTTCGATCGCGTGAGCATGGGCTACGCCCTTCGCCACGTCGCCGAGCTCGAAGTCACGTTCCTCGAGTTTGCTCGAGTCCTGAAGCCAGGCGGGCGCCTGCTGATCCTGGAAATCTCGCGGCCGCGCTCCCTCATCGCTCGGTCGCTGCTCCAGCTCTACCTGGGGCGAGTGCTCCCCCTGGTCGTGAGGATCGGAACCGGGCACAGGAACGCCGAGCTGCTGGTGAAGTACTACTGGGAGACGATTGCCGAGTGTGTGCCGGTCGAGAAGATCGTCGAGATCGTGCAGGCGAGTGGCTTCGTCGAGGTCGAGCACCGCATGCTCGGAGGCTTCCTCGCCGAGTACGTGGCGACGAAGCCGGGTTAGCTGGCCTCGATCTTGAGCCCGGCCTTGGTCACGGTCACGGCGGCCTGGCCGGCCTGCCGCAGCACTCGAGCGAACTTGTGCTTGTCGAAGAAGGCGCTGATCTGCGACTCCGAAAATTCGACGAGCAGATCCTCGGCGACCGTGGCCGTGTGGATCACGGCACCCGAATTGTCCTGGAGGTGGAACATCTGGACGCAGAGGTCCTGGGCGAAGAAGTCGTAGATGACGCTGGTCGGAAACTCGCGCTGGAGGTACTCGCGGACGACCTTCACCTTCCACTCGTCGACGTCGCCGGGCCGGCGCTCGAGCTCTCGCTGCCATTGCGGCGACAGGGTGCCATTCGCGGGAGCCTTGAAGCCCTCGAGCAGCGACTCTCGTACTCCGGCTGACTGCGGCGTCCTTGTCTCGAACATGTGCGGAACCTCCACGGCGCGCGGCACCTCGATGTGGCGCTCGGCGACGCGCGCCTCGGCAACACGGGGCTGAGCGACTCGCGGTTCGGCCACACGCGGTTCAACCATACGCGGTTCGGCGGCCCGGGGCTCGGTCGGGCGCGGCTCGACGCGGCGCCCGTCGGCGACGCGGAGCTTCTCGGTAACGGCGCGAGCGGAGGGGCGGCGCGGCGGGGCGGGAAGCGGCCGGGCCGGCTCGGCCGGCCTGGACTCCTCGCTCTTGCGCGGCGCGCCGACCGGAGTGAACTGGAGACCGAACTTGAACTGCACGAAGTCGACGCGGTGAAAGCGGAGGTGCCGGGCCTTGCGGAGGAATGCCTCGGGGAGCTCCTCGGCGACGAAGATCACGCGGGGGGGCTGACCGGACGACAGGCGCGCCATCGGGTACAGCCGCCGCAGCGCTTCGGGATCTTCCTGGCACCACGAATACGCGCCCAGCGCTCGCATCAGCATCTCGTCGTCGGCGACGAAGCCGAGCGCGACGAGGGCGAGCGACGTGGCGCTATCGACGGCGACGAGCTCGATCGTCGCGCCGCCCAGGGAAACGCCGGTGTCCAGGATCTTCAGCCCGGCTTCGATGGACTCGGCGTTCTCGGCGACCGCGGCCTGGAGATCGTTCACGTCCTCGAGCTTCGTCGTTGTCTTCAATGCGCAAACCCCCCGACCCTGCCTTGGCAACGGCTATGCCAGGTGCAGCGCCACGGGAATTTCGAGCACAATCGACGATTTACAGCGGCCGTTGGCATCGATCGTCGTGATCGGGGATGTCACGGTGACATGAGAGCCGTCAGCACGATGTCACCCGCGCGCTACAAGTGCGCGAGGAAAAAGTCCCGAACCTTCGGCTCGAGCTGGGCCGCTTCACCGTGTCGGCCGCGGTCGAGGACGTGGAAATCGACCTCCGAATTGGCGCCGAGCGCCGCGCGCAGGAGCTCGGCGTGATGGAAGCCAATCTGCTCGTCCTGACGGCTGGCGATGAGGAGCACGGGAATCATCACGCGGGCGACCGCATCGACCGGCGCCGGCCGGGTGATATCGGCTCCGAGGAACACGAGCGACGAGAGTCGCATCAGGTAGACGAGCGGCCCGTAGGTCTCCCGGCCGAGGAGACGCAAGTCGGCGAACGGCGCGTAGGCGGCGACGGCCTGGATGCGCGGATCGTCCGCGGCCGCGAGCAGCGCCACCGCTCCGCCGAGCGAGAAGCCGAAGACTCCCACGCGCGCGTGGCCACGGCCGCGGAGCCAGGCGACGGCACGCTGGAGATCGCCGCGCTCGCGGAAGCCGAGCGTGGTCGCGCGGCCGCCGCTCTCGCCGAAGTAGCGCAGGTCCATGAGCAAGACGGCGAAGCGAGGCGCCAGAGCGGCCGCGAGCGGCAGGAGGTCCGCCTTGTTCGCGGGATAGCCGTGAAGGAGCACGACCGCCGGCGCCGCCGGCCGGGGGACGAACCACCCTGCGAGCGTGACGCCATCCTCCGCGCGAATGCGAACGTCCTCGACGCGTAAGGCGACGTCGGCGGGAGTGAGCGGGATCGCGATCCGAGGAGGACGGACGACGAGCCAGAAGCTGGCGACACCGAGAGCCGCCAGACCCGCCGCGACGAGCCCGAGCCAGATCAGTGAACGGCTCAGATCGTGCGGCGGCTCAGGTCAGCGGGACGTAGTCGTACTCGCCGATTCCCTGCAGGACGAGGAAGATCGCCGAGCCCTGTCCGCCGTTGACGACGAGGTGCGGCCGCTTGGGCGGAACCGTGTGCGTCTGTCCCGGCTCCAGGACGACTTCCTCCTTGGGATCGCGCAGGAAGAGGCGCACGCGCCCCTGGAGCACGTAGAACGTGTCCTGCGTGTTCGTGTGGTAGTGCCACGGCACCTGCTGGCGCGGGCCGATCTGCAGCTCCTGGATCCGGAAGCCCGGCCGCTCGGCGTGTCGCGCTCTGCGCTCCACTTCGTAGAGATGACTCGCGTCCTTCACCGCTTCCATGCTCGACTCCTTCAGTTGAGCTTCGCGCGCAGGCCGTGGAGCGCCTTGCGCGCTTCGGCGTCGCCAGGTGCCGCCGTGACGGCGCCCTCGAACTCGCGCAGGGCCTGCCACCACTGTCCCTGCCGAATGTAGATGCGGCCGAGGTTCATGAACGGGAACTGGCGCGGCTCGTAGCGCGGGGCGCGCTTGGCTTTCTCGAGCCACGGCACGGCTTCGTCCAGCTTGCCCTGTTGCATCAGGTACACGCCGATGTCGTTGTAGGGGTTGCCGAAGTCGGGATCGACCTTGATCGCCTTCAGGCATTCCTCCGTCGCATCGTCGAATCGGCCCTGGAACGAATACGTCCAGCCCAGGAACGTGTGGGCCTCGGCCGTCGGGCGCACCGCGAGCGAGCGGCGGTACAGCGTGATGGCCTCGTCGAGGTCGCCCGCCATCTGACGACGGTACGCCTCTCGCCACAGCTCGATCGCACGCTCGAGATCTTCTGCGTCGCTCACGTTGCTCTCTTCCGAGGGGCCCGGGGCGGGGCTATTGTACGCGCCGGGAGGCCGCGCATGCGCATCGCCGACGTCCGAGCGTTCCCGACATCGTTCCCCGTGCCGACGACGGCGTGATCGGCTGGGACGAATCACACCACGGCCGTTCGCCAGGCGCCGTGGCCCACCACGCCAACACCACACTTCGCGAGCTCATCGTCGGGATGACGGCCACCGACGTCGTCGGCGTGTGGGGGAAGGTGTACAAGTCGTCGGCTGGCCACTGTATCGGCTGCTCGGCGGCGCCGCTCGAGCCATTCCGGCGTACGCGGGCGGCGTGTCGCTCGGCTATCAGGAACCGCCGGCCCTCGTCGAGGAGGACTCGTGGACGCCAACACCGGGTACGGTCGCCGACGTGAGACGTGTGATGCCGGGTCTCGAGGCCAATGGCGTGGGCTGGCTCGAGGAGCCATTCCCCGCCCACGATCACCGCTCCTACGCCCAGGCGGCCACCCTCGGCCGCATGCCGCTCGCCGCCGGCGAGAATCACTACACGCGCTTCGAGTTCTCGCGGGTGATCGAGGATCCAGCCCGACCTCTCGAAGACCGGTGGCGTCACTGAGGCCCTCCGCATCGCCGCGCTCGCGTCGGCGTGGAAGCTCTCGATCAACCCGCACACCTCACTGACCGGCCTGAACATGGCCGCCTCGATCCATCTGCTCGCCGCCATCGACAACGGCGGCTACTTCGAGGGGGACGTGTCCAAGGGCAATCTCTTCCGCGACAGCCTGGTCCATCCCGGCCGGGCCTCGGGCTCGACGTCGACGAGGAGTTCCTGATGAAACATCCGGTCATCGAGGGCCCCGGATACATCTAAC
>WNGI01002916.1_pt1 | contig 25614 bp, 24 predicted proteins | sample 5400621 | NCBI WGS metagenome assembly WNGI01 (sample SAMN13153374, study PRJNA577476) | soil metagenome | isolation source: 20 cm soil or saprolite under Garry oak tree replicate 1 | place: USA:California | collected 2016-06-15 | reverse complement strand
TCTCCTCACCGGCGCGTCGACAGGCCTCGGTCCTCACATAGCTCGGCGGCTGCGCGAGGCGGGCGCTAAGTTCGTGCTCTCGGCACGAAACGAAGCTGCGCTGGAGAAGCTGGCGGACGAGCTGGGCGAGTCGCGGGTGATCGCAGCCGACCTGTCACGGACCGGCGAGCCGGAAAGGCTGGCTGCCGAATCGGGCCACGTCGATGTTCTGGTCTCGAATGCCGGCATCCCCGCCACCGGACGCCTGACCACGTTCAAGGTCGAGGAGATCGACCGCGCGATCGCGGTCAACCTTCGAGCGGGAATCGTCCTCGCATCGAAGCTTGTGCCCGGGATGCTGGAACGCAAATCCGGCCATTTGGTCTTCATGTCGTCCATCGCGGGCAAGCTCCCGTCAGGCGGCGAAACCATCTACAACGCGACCAAGTTCGGCGTGCGTGGGTTTGCACTCGCTCTCCGTGAGGAGCTCTGGGGTACGGGCGTGGGAGTGTCCGTGATCAGCCCGACATTTGTGAGTGAAGCCGGAATGTGGGCGGTGACCGGTCTCAAGCCGAATCCAATCGCCGGTGAGGTCTCCCCTGAGCAGGTCGCCGATGCGGTGTGGACCTCGATCACCAAGAACAAGCGCGAGATCGACGTCGTGCCGATCCAGCTCAGGACTGTGCTCAAGCTGCAGGCGTTGACGCCAGGGGTGTTCGCGACCACGGCGAGATGGATGGGCGCCACGCGCTCGAACGAGGATCTGGACGAGCGCCAGCGCGACAAACGGTAGAATTTCGAAAACCATGAGCCGCGCTGAGTACGTGTCCGTAACCTCGCCGGCTCAGTCGCGCTAACCGCGACCCTCACGCCGGCGTCACCGAAACCCTCAAAGCGATGAAACACGCCCCATGACAGAAGAAAACAAGTCGCAGAGCGAGATGCCGAAAGCGTTCGATCCTCAGGCCGTCGAGGCCGGCTGGTACGCGCGCTGGGAGGCCGACGCATTGTTCGTCGCGGACCCAAACAGCGACAAGCCGAAGTTCACCATGTGCTTTCCGCCGCCCAACATCACGGGCGAGCTCCACATGGGCCACGCGCTGCAGACCGCGATCTATGACCTGATTGCGCGCTTCAGGCGCATGAATGGGCAAGAGGTTCTGTTCCTGCCCGGCTACGACCACGCGGCGATCGCGACCCAGAACGTGATCGAGAAGCAGCTCGCCCGCGAGGGTACGACCAAAGAGGAGCTGGGCCGCGACGGTTTTGCCGCCCGAGTTGAGGCCTGGTACGAGCAGGTGGGCGCCACGATCATCAACCAGCTTCGTCTGTTGGGGGCGTCGATGGACTGGAGCCGGCTGCGGTTCACGATGGACTCGAAATACGTCCGCTCTGTGATGACGGCGTTCGTCGCTTTTTACGACAGGGGTTGGATCTACCGCGCGCCGCGCATCGTGAACTGGTGCCCGCACGACCGATCTGCGATCTCGGATCTCGAGATCGAATGGGAGGAGCACCAAGACACTCTCTACTTCATCCGATATCCGGTCGAGGATGACGGCGACGTGGTCATAGCCACGGTGCGGCCCGAAACGATGCTCGCCGACACGGGGGTCGCCGTCAACCCGGACGACGACAGATACCGGCAGCTGGTGGGCAAGACCGCGGTGTTGCCGCTCGTCGGACGCAAGCTCCCGATCGTCGCCGACGATGCGGTGGAGAAAGACTTCGGCACCGGCGCGCTCAAGGTCACGCCCGGCCACGACCCGATGGACTACGAGATCGGTCAGCGTCACGGGCTGGAAATCGTCAACGGCATGCACGAGGACGGCAGCATGAATGTGCCGGGGCTGCCGTACGACGGCCTGCCCGCGCTCCAAGCTCGTCAACGCGTTGTCGACGACCTCATGGCGCAGGGCCTGCTGGTGAAGGAAGAGCCGTACACGCACGAGGTCGGCCACTGCGACCGCTGCCACACCGTCATCGAGCCGTTGATCAGCGAGCAGTGGTGGCTACAAATGGACGAGATGCGCGACAGGGCGCTCGACGCGTCGGAGGCAGGAAAGGTGCGCTGGCATCCCGAGCGCTACGAGCGCACGTACCTCGACTGGCTGCGCGGGCTGCGCGACTGGAACATCGGCCGGCAGCTGTGGCTTGGACACCGCGTGCCTGTCTACCACTGCGACAACGGCCATGTGGTCGTGTCGGTCGATCCTCCGGGCGACTGCCCCGAGTGCGGAAGTACAAGGCTGACCCAGGATCCGGATGTTCTCGACACGTGGTTCTCGTCGGCTCTCTGGCCGTTTGCCACCCTCGGTTGGCCGGATTGCCACCCTCGGTTGGCCGGACGAGACCGAAGACCTCGAGGCCTTCTATCCGACGGACATGAACTGCACCGCGCGGGAGATCATCAACCTCTGGGTCAGCCGGATGATCATGACCGGCATCGAGTTCATGGGCGAGGTGCCGTTCTCGGACGTCGTCATCCACTGTCAGGTCCAGGCGGCGGACGGCCGCCGGATGTCGAAGTCCCTCGGTACGGGCGTCGACCCGCGCGACCTGATCACGAAATACGGTACGGATGCACTGCGTGCTTGGGCTGCGTCAGTGGCGATGTCGAGCCAGGATGTTCGCTTCGACGAGACGCGCGTCGAGGGCTACCGGCGCTTTTGCAACAAGCTATGGAACGCAACGCGACTGATCCTGGGCTCGCCGGGCACGCCGCCGGCCGAATCGCCGGGCATGCTGGAGGCCCGCGAGCACCTGGAGGATCGCTGGATTCTCTCGCGGCTCTCGGTCGCGAGGCGTGATGTGACCGCCGGGATTGACGGGTTCGCGTTTCAGGATTCGATCAACGCCGCGTACGGCTTCGCGTGGAACGAGTTCTGCGACTGGTACCTCGAGTCCATCAAAGAGCGCCTGCGAGCGGGTGACGCCGCCGCGCAAGACGTCGCGTACTTCTGCCTCGACAACCTCATGCGTCTTCTGCATCCGTTCATGCCGTTCGTCACCGAGGAGTTGTGGTCCCGGCTGCCAGGCGATCGCGGCTACGTGATGCGAGCGGAGTGGCCGGATTTGCTCGACCGGTTCGTCGACCCCGGTGCGGAGGAGGAATTTCAGCAGGTGACCGCGATCGTGGAGGAGATACGCGGTCACCGGCAGGCAGCCGGAGCGCCATCGCGCGGTGGGCAGCTTCACCTCGAGAGCATCAACGGTTCGGTGGCGGGGCTCGCCGCTCGCCTGGGGCAGGTCGAGCTGGTGCAGGAGATGGATCGCGGTGTGCCTCTCGCGGTTGCTCCGGGCCGCGTCGCGTTTCCTGCGGGCTCGGGCGACGCGCGGCGGCAGAAGGAGATCAAGCGCCTCGAGGAGGACCTGGCCAAGATCACAGCCAAGCTCGCGAACGCTGATTTGCAGGCCAAGGCGCCTCCCGAGGTGGTGGCAAACCTCGAGGAGCGCGCGGCTTCGGTCCGCGAGGCCCTCGACCGGCTCCGAGACCAAGCCAGCTAAGCCAAGCCAGCTAAGCCAAGCCAGCTAAGCCAAGCCAGCTAAGTTAGACGGCGAATGCCGTCAGCCGCCGTCCTCGCGCCCGTTGCCCTCCCCCTGGCGGCCGCGGCCGTGATCGCCATTTTCGGCCTGGCCGGTTTCAACCTCGGCCGCATCGCCGCCGCCGCCGGGGGATGGAGCGTGGTGGCCACGCTCCTGGCGATCTGGCTCCCCGTCCGCTCCTCGCTCGAGCTGACCCTCGGGCAGCTCGGTTACGGATCCGCTTTCGACCTGCGCATCGACGGCGTCACGTTCGCCTTCGGGATGATGATCGCCCTGCCCGCGGCGTTGCTGCTCACGCTCCAGCCGCGAGCCTGGCAAGAGGTTGTGTTGTCGATGCTCGGGTTGACCGCCGCGATGGCGGCGGTGGAGGCGGGCGGCGTCGTCCTGACCGCGATTGCGGGCGGCACCGCGGCCACGATTGCGATGGTGCTCCTCGACACCGAGGACCCGCGCGCCCGACGGCCAAGCTGGGGCCTGCTGCTCGCGGGCTGGCTCGCCCTTACCTGGGTGGGCGTGATCCTGCAGGTGGGCGGCGGCACCGCCGTCTACTCGGCCGTGCCGGTGGCGACCGTCACCGGGCCCATCTTTGCGCTCGTTGCCGCATCGGCGGTGCTCGCGTCATGTCTTTTTCCCTGGCGCACCTGGCCGGCCGAGCTGTGGGCGCGCCCTTCGCTGCGCGCGGCCGGCGTCACCATTGCGACTCTCTATCCCCTCGGCTTCTACTTGCTGGTGCGTGCTTACGAGCTGGGGGATGGCCGCTACCCCCATCCGCTGTTCAACGTGCTCCTGGCGGTGATCGGCATCGCCGCCGCGGCGGCCGCAGCCGCCCGCGCGCAGGCGGCGGCCACTCGCCGGGAGTTTCTCGGTGAGGTCATTCCTGGCTTCGGCGGGTTCGCGCTGACGGCGATCGCGCTCGGCACGGCGCTCGGCCTGGTCGCGGGTCTGATCCTGCTGGCGACCGCATCCGCCCTGGTGGCGTGCCTGGCGCTGCTGCCCGACCGCGCGGGGATCGCACCCCTGCTGACCATCGCCGCCGCGGTGGGCCTTCCGCCGGGGATCGCATTCGGTGCCCGGGCCATCGGCATCGAAGCGACTTTCGAGGCGGGTGACTTCCTCGGTCTGATCGGCGTCGCCGCCGCCGCGGCGTGGGCGACCTGGATGGTCGGCGGCGCGCGCGCCATCGGTCTGCCCGGCGGCCGCGGCCACCCCGCGGCGGAGACCTTTCCCCGCGTGTCCATGCTGATCGCCGCCTTGACCCTGATCAGCGGTCCGGCCCTGGCTGCGATCCAGTTCGGCTTCGCGGCCCCGGTCGCTGCTGAAGTGATGCCGTCGTCCGCCGGCTCGCTCGGGGGTGGTCTGGCCTCGGTGGTCACCGTCTCGAGCGTCCTGCCTGTGGTCATCCTGTTCGTGCCGTTGCTCGTGATCGGTGTCGCCATCTATGCGTCCACGGGCACCTCGCCGATCCGTACGCAGGCACGCCCAGCGCTGTTCAAGCTTCCCGTCGGCAGCGCCTCGGGGAGGGTTTGGGCGGGCATCCGGGCGGCGACCGTGCCCGAGCAATACCGCTCCATCCTGAGCGTGCGCGAGCTCGAAGCCGCCGCCGTCGGCGCAAGCCCTGTGCTGTGGCTCGCCGCCCTGGTGGCGCTCGCCTTTGCTGTGACCCGTTAGTGGTCGAAGCCGCCGCTGCGTTCGTCGCCTGGCTTGGGGTGTCGATGATCGTCCTCGCGGACGGGCGACGCGGCCTGGGCCTCGGCGTGGCGCTGGCCGGCCTGGGCCTCGCCGCGATCGTTTTCCAGGGCCATGGTCTGGTGGCGGCGGCCGCGCTCGCGGTCGGGGCCGCGATCGCCGCCGCGAGGCGCCTTGTTTCGGGGTCCGCCGGGTGGCAGATCATGCCGCCTGGATCGACGCCACGACTCGTGCTTTGCATCGGCGCCGGGCTGCTCGCTCTATGGATCGGATTTGGCATCACCACGGGCACGGGGGCGGCTTTGCGATTTGCGGTCATGTCGGTGGTCGGGCTGGCCGGGGCGCGGGTGCTGGCCAGCGACGATCCCGCCGTGTTGTTGACGGCCGTGGCTCTGCTCGCGCTCGCCATCGCGGCGGCGGCCGGCCTAAGCCATAGCGCGCCCGGGATGTGGCCGTACGTTGCGGCGGGGCTGATCGCGGCCGCCGTCGGCTGGCTTCCGGTGAGGACCCCTGATGCCGCCTGACGCGACGGAGATCATCGTTTTCATCGCGCTCGTTCTGGGCTTCGCCCTGGCATTCGCTCCGGCGCAGTCGCCGCGTCGATCGCTGCTGGTCAGAGGGGGCACTGGTCTGGCCGGCACTGTCGCGATCGCGGCCGTTCCCACGTTCGACCTTGCGATCCTCGTCCTGCTGACGCTTGGCGTGCTCCACGCGGCTGCCGGCGGAAAACGCGCGTTTGCAATCCGCCTGCGGGCACCGTTGCTCGCAGTCGCCATGCTCGCGCTGGCGGTGGTCCTGGCGCGGGTGGAGGGACCCGTCGTGCTGGCCCGATTTGCCGCAGTGGGGTTGGTCGCGGGCCTCGCGGCTGGGATCGGGCTCCTGCCCTACCTTCATCCCTTCGACGCCGACGACGCGGCGGCCTCGTCGCCAGTCGCCTGGATCGCCTTCATCGGGCCGGTGCTGGCGGCGGTGGTGGTGGCGCGGGCGCAGGGCCTGCTGACGGCCGACGCAGGCGGAGCCTTCGGTGCGATGCTCATCGGCCTCGGTTTGCTCAACATGGCGTGGGGCGGGATCGCAACCTGGCTCACGGAGAGCACCACGGCCGCCTGGCGCTACTCCTTCATCGCCGACTGGGGCCTCGCCCTGTGCGGAATCGGCCTGACGGTGAGTGACGGCCGCCGTGGCGCCCTGCTGGTGCTGTTGACTATCGTGCTCGGCCGTCTTCCCCTCTACCTGGTGTTCCGGCAGGCCGCAGCGGCGAAAACTGCGACCGAGCGCCCGGTCAACCTCGTCGTCGCCGCCATGCTGGCCGGGTCGGCGCCATTCGCCGGCTTCGCGGCCCGCGTGCTCCTGCTCCGCGGCGCCACCCAGCTCTACTGGCCGCTGGCGCTAGTGCTGGCCGCGGGGATGCTGCTCTGGCTTCCCGGATCGTTGCGGCTCGGCCGCAGCATCGGTGCTCCCCGCCGCCGGCAGGCGCTTGGCGTGGCGCTGATGCTCGCCGCCAACATCGCCGCCGGGCTCTACCCGCTCCCGCTTCTGGAGGCGGCGCGATTGTGATCCAGATCCTGTCCGGGATCGCGACCCACTCTGTGGCGCTGCTCCTGTATCCGGGCCTCGCCGCGCTGGTCGCATTTGGCACTGTCGTCGAGCTGCTGTGGATGCGCCTGAGCCTGCGCGGCCGGGAGTGGCCGGAGCTTCCGCGACGCCGCCCAAGCCCGGTCGTGGGCACCATCGCGCTCTGCTCGATGCTCGCGGCGGTCCAGCTTGCGGTGCCACTGAACCTCGTCCCGGGTGAGGAGCGGAGCGTGGTTCTGGCCGCGGTGGCGCTGGCCTTCACCGCTTGGGCCGAGCTGGCCCTGACCGTCGAGTTTGTGGCCGAGCCCGGCCTGCTGCTCGTCATCCAGCTGTGCTGGCTGCTCGCGGTGCTTGGACCCGCGGTGCAGCCGGAAAGCTTGCGCCCGCAGGTGCTCGGCAACGTGCTCGTGCCGGGGCTGTTGCCCGTGAAGGTCGGGTGCGCATTCCTTTATCTCTTGTGCCTTCCGGCGCTGCTGCGATTGTGGCCGCTGGCGCCGGCAGCTGAAAGGCGCGGCCGGCCGAGGCTGGACGCGCGGCGGATCCTCACCTGGTTTCCTTACTGCGGCCTTTTCACAACTCTCTTCATCTCGCCGTCGGCAGACGACGCAGCGGGACTGCTGCGTTTCTTCGGGTTCACGCTTGTGGTCGCCGTGGTTGTGATCCTGGCCGGAGTGGTGGTGCAGCGACGCGGCCCTGCGATCGTGCGCGGCACCTACACGAAAGCGGTCACGCCGTTCGCGGTTCTGGTGCTGGCGATCATGGTGCTGACGTCGATCTTGATGCGCTAGCTGTAGTTCCATCGGGCGCCTTCGGCGCCAACTCCCCGTGAATGGGGAGGTGTCTTTGCTTGGTACAATCACCGGCTGTGCCCAAGCCTGATAGTTCGCTGTCGGCTGTCATCGTCAGCGGCGGCAAGCAGTACCGCGTCGCGCCGGGCGACCGCATCCTTGTCGATCGCCTCGTTGCGGAGCCGGGTGCCTCGGTGAAGCTCGGCCCCGTGCTGCTTTTCAGCGACGGCAAAGAGATCAAAGTCGGGGCTCCGGCCGTGGACGGGCTCGATGTCGACGCCAAGGTGATCGCCCACGAGCGCGGCCCGAGACTGGAGAGCATCCGATACAAGTCAAAGAAGCGAGTCCGCGTGCACCGAGGCGGCCGCGCGCATCTGACCGCGCTCGAGATCATCGCGGTGGGCGGCATCGTCCTGGAGACTGCGGAAAGGGAACAGGCCGAGACGAAGACGAAGACGAAAGGCCGGGCCAAGGCGACGCCCAAGAAGAAGGCGGCGGCGCCGACGGCCGAGGTCGCCGAAGAGAAGAGCGAGCCGGTCGCCGGCGAAAAGGCCGAGTCGCCCAAGAAGGCGTCCCGGCGTCGATCCAGGAAGGAGACGGAGTAGTTGGCACACAAGAAGGGCGGCGGCTCATCGCGCAATGGCCGCGACTCCAACCCGCAAATGCTCGGCGTGAAGATTTACGGCGGGCAGCTCGTCAGCGCGGGCGCCATCCTGGTCCGCCAGCGCGGAACCAAGATCGCGCCCGGTGAAGGCGTCGGCGTGGGTCGCGATGACACCCTCTTTGCGCTGGTCCCGGGCCATGTCAAGTACGAGCGAGTGGGCAAGGACCGACGGCGAGTGGTGATCGAAACCGAACTTGCGCGGGGCGCACCTACAGGCGCCGGGCGAACGCAGGGCGCACCTCCGATCAAGAAGTCTGCCGAGTAAGGCTGACGGCCGACATTTCGTCGATTCCGCCCGCATCGTCGTTCGCGGCGGACACGGCGGCAAAGGGTCGGCCTCGTTTCGTCACGAGCCGTTTGTCCCCCGAGGCGGACCCGACGGCGGCGACGGCGGGCGCGGCGGCTCCGTAGTCGTCGAAGCCACGAACGATGTCAGCGACCTATCGCTGTTCAAACGCCGTGCCCAGTGGCATGGGGAAGCGGGCGCTGACGGCGCGGGGGGGCGGAAGACCGGTCGCGGCGGTGCCGACGTCATCGTCAAAGTGCCCGTCGGCACCATCGCACTCGACGCCGACGGCTCGCTGATCGCCGACCTCGACCGCCCCGGCGCCACGTCGGTGTTGGCACGCGGAGGCAGCGGCGGGCGAGGCAACGTGCACTTCAAGAGCTCGACGCGGCGTACACCCGACTACGCCGAGCCAGGCCTGGCGGGTGAGGAGCGGGAGATCACCCTCGACCTCAAGCTCATCGCCGACGTCGGCCTCGTCGGCCCGCCCAATGCAGGTAAGTCCTCACTGCTGCGTTCGCTCACGGCAGCGCGGCCGAAGGTCGCGGCCTATCCGTTCACGACCCTCGACCCCGAGCTGGGTGTGGCGGAAACCGACACCGGCCGCATCGTGCTGGCGGATATCCCGGGCCTCATCGAGGGGGCGGCGCAAGGAGCCGGTCTGGGGCAGCGCTTCCTGCGCCACGTGGAGCGAACCAAGGCCCTCGTCTACGTCCTTGACGGGTCTTCGGCGCATCCGTGGGAGGATCTCGAGACCGTGCGCAAGGAGGTCTCGCAGTTCTCCGCTGAGCTGACGCGCCGGCCACACCTTGTCGTCCTGAACAAAGTCGATCTCGAGCCGGCCCGAAAGCTGGTTGCCTCGGCGCCACAACCCCCCGTGCCGGCTCCAGTGAAGGTGACGAGGCTTCCCGTCCGGCGGAGCGATGAGCTGGTCGTGGAGCGAAAGCCATCTGGCTTTGTCGTGCGCGGCGAGCGCGTCGAGCGACTGGTGACGCGAACCAACCTCGATTCCGAGGGCGGACTGGCGCGGTTTCAGTCGGAGCTCGACCGCTTGGGCGTCAACGCCGCCCTCGAAGCGGCCGGGGTGAAGCCCGGAGACAACGTCAGCATCGCCGGCGTGGAATTCGAGTTCCAGCCGTGAGGATCGGCATCCTCGGCGGCACGTTCGATCCGATCCACCTCGGCCATCTCGCGGCCGCGCGCGCCGCCATCGATTGCGCCGGCCTGGACCGAGTGCTGTTGATCCCTACCGGGCAGCCACCGCATCGAAGCGCGGCCGTGGCGGATGCCAGGCAGCGCCTGGAGATGTGCCGGCTCGCGATCGATGGCGACAGCACATTTGAGGTTTCGGATCTGGAGGTCCGGCGTGGCGGAATCTCGTACACGGCGGACACGCTGACCGAGCTGAGGCGGATCTATCCGACCGCCGAGCTTTTCCTGATCCTGGGATGGGATGCGGCCAGGTTGTTCGCCACCTGGCGCGTACCCGATGAGATCAGCCGACTGGCGACGGTCGTGGTCGTCAGCCGGCCAGGCAGCGGAACCCCTGATGCGGCCGCGTTGAAGGCCGCCGGCCTCGATCCGGCGCGGGTGATCCTGTGCCCGCGCGCCACCCCTGACATCTCCGGCAGCGCCCTCCGCCGTGCGATCGCGCAGGGGGAGCCAGTGGGCGATAGGCTGCCGGCGGCCGTCGAGGGGTACATCGCCAAGAACCGCCTCTATGTGGATAATCGGTAGGTTGGCTGCTGATCGGACGAGGCGACTTACGCCGTTGCAGCTGGCTCGCTTGCTGCGCAGTGCCGCAACCGAGAAAAAGGCCTGGGACCCGGTCGTGATCGATGTGCGCGAGCAGACCTCAATCGCCGACTACTTCGTCATCTGCGAGGGTGAGACCGACCGCCAGGTGCGCGCCATCGCCGACGCGATGATGGAAGCGGCCAAGACGAGGGACCGCAGGCCGCTGGCGGTGGACGGTTACGACGACGCGGGTTGGATCCTGCTTGATTTCGACTCAGTGCTCGCGCACGTCTTCTTGCCCGGCGAGCGTTCGTATTACGACCTGGAGAGTTTGTGGGCGCCGGCGGCGAGGAGACGGAGAAGAGCGGCTAGCGCTTAGCCCCGATCGTGTCATAACCAGCGTTGCCATGGCGGCCGGGTTTAACCCGGCCGCGACTATGCCTTAGATGTCTCCCAAGCGCCGCCTCGAGTGACTAACTAAGACAATCCCAACCGTATACCGGAAAGAGAGCAGGCCCGTCGCGCAGCGACCGGCCGATGAGAGGGAACCATCCGGGTTCCCTCTCATATAAGTTGCGCGTACCGGTCGTAGATTTCCCTTAGCTCGGCCGGCGGCTCGACGCGGTGCTTCTTCATCACATCGAAAAGGCTGAGGATGTGGCGGACGCCGGCAAGCGTCACACCTTTCTCGCGCGTGAGGTGCTGGATGACCTGCACCTTGCTGATGTCTCGCTGCGAGTAACGGCGGCGGTTGGTGTTTGTGCGGTGCGGCTCGATCAGCTGCGCGTCCTCGTACAGCATCAAGGTACGAGGATGCGTTTCCAGGATCTCGGCGGCGACGCTGATCGTGTAAAGGGGCTTGTCGAGATCGCTGAACGAATGGTGATTGGCCCGCAGGCCGCGGTTGGTTCCTGCCATCACTTGAGAGACTTCAGGACCTGGATGACGGCTGGCCCCAGCAGCACCACCCACAGCACAGGGAAGATGCATCCCACCATCGGGAAGACCATGCGCGACGACGCCTGGGCGGCACGTTCCTGAGCGCCCTGGCGCTGGCGGCGACGCATCTCCGTGGCCTGCACGCGCAGCAAGCGCGCGATCGGCACTCCCATCTGGTCCGACTGCACGATCGATTCGACGAGGTGGTGCAAGTCCGGCACCCCCGCTGCGTCGGCCATGTGCTCGAGCGCCGACATGCGCGGCCGACCCAGGCGGATCTCGCGCAGCACCTTGCCGATCTCATCCCCGAGGGCGTTGTGAAACCGCTCCGTGATGCTGAGCAGTCCCTCGTCGAGGCTCATCCCCGACTCAACCACCAGCGTGAGCAGGTCGGTGGCTTCCGCGAGGGAGCGCTGGATCTGACGCCGCCGCTGCCCGATGCGCTGCTCGAGCCACAGGCTCGGCGCCATGTAGCCGATCGCGGCGAACACAAGGCCTGCCAATGGGGCCGAAGCCAGGTCGCTCACCCCTAGTGGCAGGGCGACGCCGAGGCCCAGGCCGACGATCGCCAGGAGGGCGGCCAGGCTGTAGCGCAACGCCTGAAATCCGGCCGGGGTCAGGTTGCCCGGGTTCCCGGCCTGGCTCAGCTTCTGGCGCACCTGGATGGCGGTGCGCGCGGGAAGCCGCGAGACGGGACGCAGAAGTGACTCGAGCTGCTTGACGAACGTGCGGCGCGGTGCAGCCGGCGTCGTGCCGCCGTTTACCGCCGCGGCTCGGTATTGGTCGATGGCGATGAAGTACGCGAACACGATCGCGCCGCAGATTACGCCCGAGGCGATTGCGATCGGCAGCACGTCAGGCCTCGAGGGACGTCATGCGCCGGATCAGCAGGTTGCCGATGAGGATCATGAACCCGGCGAATGCCAGCATGGCGTACCCGACCCAGGTGCTGGTCATAGGCGCGTAGTAACCGGGGACGAAGACGTAGAGGCCGAGCGCGAGCAGGATGGGGAGGCCGGTGATGATGCTCGCCGACGCTCGCGACTGCGCGGTCAGCACGCTCATGTCGCGCTTGGTCTGCAGCCGGTCTCGGAGCGTGTCGGAGATGTTGTCCAGGACCTCGGCCAGGTTTCCGCCGACGCGGACATGCAGGAGGATCGCGGTCACTATGAACTCGAGATCGGGGCTGTTGATGCGAAGCAACAGCGCGCTGAGGGCATCTTCGACCGAGGTGCCCAGCGTGATCTCCGTCGCCACTCGTTCGAACTCCGTGGAGACAGGCGGCTGCGATTTCGCGGCCACCGTTTCGAGTGCGCGGTCGATCGCGTATCCGGTCTTCAGGGAGTTCGAGAGAAGCTGCAGCATGCTGCCCAGCTGCTCGTTGAACAATGTCAGGCGCCGCCGCTGGAGATAGGCGACCACAAGCGGCGGGATCACGAACCCGACCGCGCCGATGATGATCGGTCCCAGGGAAAAGCCGAAGCGGACTAGACCGATCAGCGCGCCGACGCCGACAGCGCCGATGCGGATCAACAGGTACTCGGGCGCTGTGATGTTGAGCCCGGCGCGGGCAAGGTCCTCGGTCAGCGTTGGCTTGCCCTCGGCCCTTCGACGCTGGCTCAAATTCTCAGCCGCAGGCTTGAGCAGGCGCTCGACGAGCTCGCGAGGCGTGGCACGCGCGGGAGCGGGAAGGGTAGCCGCAGGCACGCGTTCCTTGCGCACCTTGTCCAGGGCCCAGAAGAAAACCAGTATCGCCGCGGCCATGGGGACCGCGACGATCGTCTCCGGGGGCAGCGTCACTTGAACAGGCTGGGGTAATTGGCCTGGATGAACTGCAGGGTCACGCCATGGGCATCCTCCACGGTCTTGCAGTTCGGATCCGGCGCCTGCTCGCCAGGCTTGTAGTCGCGATACGACTCGAGCGTGTACTTGAGCGCCGCGTACACCAAGAACCAGGTGATGATCTCGGCCTGGCACTGTGAGACCACCACCGTAAGGCTGGTTGCGCCCGCGTTGGCTGACGCTCCCTGCAGGCCGACTTTGATCACGTGCAGCTGCGTGAAGATCGTTTTCGACGCGACCTTGCCGGCGGTGGAGTTGGTCGCGATGACCGAGATGTAGTCGCCAGGCTGGATGTAGTCGGCGACCCCCTGCTGCTCGCTCGTCGGGATGGTCAGCGCGACGTAACCAGTCGGGATCGGCAGAAACTCGGACTGCGAGCCGAGGGCCTGGTTGGGCTTGGTGACGTCGTTCGCGGCCACGGCCTGGCCTGAGGTTATGGTGACCAGCGGCACCATGCCCTGGACGTCGGCGACTCGGGTGAAGTAAACCTTCGGGTAGGTGGCCGGCACGGGAATCGAGCGGACGGCCAGAGCGCCGGCCGAGATCGGGATCCTGGGCTGCAGGTCCTGGTTCGCCACGACCACGGTCTGGAAGGGACTGCTGCCGGACTGGCTGGCATTGAGAGCTACGAGGACAAAGGCGGCAATCACGACGACGGCCAGCAAAACACCGAGGAGCGTGAATGGACGCCGCGAAGTAATTGCGCTAAGGGTCCGCAAGGCCGACCCATCATAGGCAAGATATCCCGGTGGCGAGCCCCCCTTACCTGACAGTCAAACGACCACTTTTGCGCCAGGGCGGGCAGTCGCTGGTCGAGTTCGCCGTGTCTTCAGTAGTGTTGCTATTGCTGGTCGGCGGACTGGTTGACATCGGGCGGTCCATTTACGTGTCCGAGGCGCTGTCGAACGCCGCGCGTGAGGGGGCGCGCCACGGCGCCTGGTACGACGCGGCGAACCTTTCCCACCCTTACCTCTACGACGCCTCGATCAAAGCCGCGGTCGACACCGAGCTGGCGTCGATCTCGCTGCCGGCCTCAGTGCTGAAGAATCCAGGCACCACCTGCCCCGCCGCGACGGATGGGAACGCCCTCCACAACCCGCCCTTCGCGTCCTCGGCCTATCCGGCCACCGCGAACCAGCCGTGGCTCTACATCTGTTACAACAACACGCCCGGCCTCGACTACACCAGCCCCGCCACCAACCTCGGCCAGCTCGACATCAACGTGATCGTCCTGTACACGTATGGCCCGCTGACGCCCCTCGTCAAATCCCAGTTCGGGGTGTTCCAGGTTGCGGTCAATCAGCACATGACGGTGCAGGGCAGCTGATGGGCACCCGCCGGGACAAGGCACAGCGGTCCCAGGCCTTGATCGAGTTCGCCCTGGTCTCCCCGGTGCTGCTGCTGCTGCTGTTCGGCGTCGTCGATATCGGCCGCGCCATCTTCTACTACGACACGATCAACCACGCCGCGCGTGAGGGTGCGCGGGTGGCGGTGCGAGCATCGAACCAGCTGCCCACGAACGGCGATGTGCTGGGCACCGTCAACAGCCAGATGCTCGGCACGCCCGTGACCGCGCCCTGTCCCCAGGGGCCGGTGACGGGCGCCACCCCCCCAGACAACTCGGCGTGGCTGTACATCACTGAGCCCAATCCCCCCGGCACGGTTGAGGCCACCCCGCCGCCGAACGCTCCGGGCGGCGAGTACTCGGCGAATGCGAATGGCTCGTGCAGTGCGGTCAACCCGGCCGGCGGCAACAAGCAGCTGCAGGTGACGGTTCGGTTCAACCTCGTGCTGATCACCCCTGTCGTCGCGCAAGCGACCGCGAATCACATCGTGATGTCGGCCGCGGCGGTCTTCAGGACGGAGTACTGAGCGGGGTGGGGAGGGCAAATGCCCAGTCCGGTCAAGCAATCGTCCTGATCGCGATCATGCTCACGGTGCTGATCGGGATGGCGGCCCTCGCCATCGACGGCTCGCGCGCCTACGCGCTGCGGCGCGACCTCCAGGCGGCGGTGGATGCCGGCGGTCTGGCCGCCGCCGACAAGCTTCAACAGACAGGCAGCTACGTGAGCGCGGAACAAGCCGCGACCGCGAGCTTCGGCGCCAACCTTCGTCTCTACTCCGCTCCCGCGTGCGCTCCTGGCTACGGATCGCCCGGCGCGGCGCCCTTCACGGTGACGTGCACGTACTCCGACGGGACCGTCTTCAGACAGGTCGTGTCGACCATGGGTCCGCAGGGCAGCCAGTTCGTGATCAGCGCCAACCGGTCGCTCCAGCTGCAGTTCGCGCGCATCCTGACCAACGGCTCGAGCCCCACGCTGGCGGCGTCGGCGACCGGCAACGTCAACAACCTCCGCTACACGCCGGCCCTGGCGGCGCTCAACCAGGCCGGGTGCGGCGGGGCGGGCGGCAGCGCGATCGCGCTCGCCGGCAGCGGCACCTTGAACGTCAACGGGGATGTCGTGGCCAACGGAACCATCGCGGTCTCCAGCGGCAGCCTCCGGGTTGCCGGGGACATCTACGCGCGCTGCCAGGCGCCCGTACCCGGCTCGGTCTCGAACGCGTGCTATCCCAGTGGGGCCTCGACCCCCTGCACGTACCCGGACGTCGCTGGAGCCACCAGGTCTGGGTTCCGGCTGGCGGACCCGAGCTATCCAGCGCCCACCATGCTGGGTGGTGGCCAGGGCTTGCCGAACAGCAACGTCGTTCTCCTCTCTGGCGTCTATTCGGCGCTGCCCTTTCTCAACGGAGCTCACTGCTGGTTTTTGAGCGGCGGCGTTTACGACTTTCAGGCGGGGCTGACGAACGTGGGCGATTTCGTGAGCAACGAGCTGAAACCGCCTGACGAGCCGAGCGCATCGAACAACACGGTGCGGGCGGCCAACCAGTTCTGGGACACCAACGGCGTCCATTGCGCGGGATCCTTCGAGGTTTCGAAGGTAAGCGGCCCTCGCGACATTCCCACCGGGATGTGGTCTTTCGTCGTCACGTCGGTCCGAAGCGACGCCTACAACGGAGTCAGCTACCAGCGTGAGAGCGCGCCCTCGATGTGCAACCAGGTGAATCTCAACAACCACTTCGACGATGTGCAGATCTCGATCAGCAACGTGCCCGGGGCAACGTCCTACAACATCTACGCCGCGCCACCGGGCAACGGATGCAGCGGGCCATTCGGCCTGGCGGCCAACCTCCCGGTGAGCGGCCCGGTGCTGAACAGCAACGTGAACCCGTGCCCGCTTGTCACCGGCAACGGCTGCTCGCTAGGCAACGAGTCGACGACGTTGAGCGCTGAGCTCGCGCCGCCCTTTGCCCCCAACGCCGGCGCCGCGCCCGGCACCACCGGCGCCTATCCGCCCGATCCCGAGACCGCCCCGCTCACGGCCGGCCTCCCGAACCAGAATCCAGGCAGAGGCGCCGCGGCGGCTGGAGACAGGGCGAATGAGAACAACTGCAAGTCGAGCGCGGGGGCGTTCGTCTCCTGTCCGAGCCCGATCACGCCTGGCGCCGTCGAGCTCTACTTTCCGGCGGGCGGATGCCTGGTCACCGGGAATGGCGGCGATACGTACGTCTTCAGTGGCTACCAGTACAACTGGGTGAGTGTGTTTCAACCGGCTGCCAACGCCTGCCCGGTGGTCATGGGCGCCCAGGGGAACTCGGCTTACATCGGCCTCGTGTACGCGCCCGCCGCTTATGTGGGGGTCGCCTCTCCTTACACGTTCGAAGCGGCCGGCACGGGCGGAGTCATCGCGGATAGCTTCGGGTTCGCTGGGACGATGCCGAGAATCACTTACAGCTCGAGCTACGCGCCGGTACCGCCGGCAAGCCGCCTGACCAGCTGAACGTTATCTAGCTCGGGACCTCGACCTCGGAGGTGGCGTTGATCGCGGCCGGTCCCGCTCCATTCGTCTCGTGTGCCTCGCCTCGACTCTCCAGGTGGGCGATACGGCGGTGGAGCGCGCCGGCAGCCTTGGCGTCACCGAGCTCGTCGTAGCGCTGGATGGCGCCCCTCCAGGCCGCCTTGGCGTCGTCCATGCGGCCGAGGCCCCACAGCGCGTTGGCGCGGCTCGTCAGCGCTTCGGCGCGCTCCTGCGTTTGGTCGGGCGGCAGCAGCTGGAGGGTGGACTCGACAAGACGAAGGACCTCTTCGAAGGCGCCCACCCCGAGCGCGTTCCGAGCGGCCTGGCCGAGAAAGAACGCCGTTCGCGACGCGTCTGCGGCGGTGCCCGCCTGGTAGAGGTGATAGCCGATCTCCGATGCGTGCTCATGCGAGGTCTTCTCGTAAACGCGCTCCAGGGTGTCCGCGACGGCGAGGTGATACGCCTGGAGGCGCGGCAGCGGCAGCGCGGCGAGCACGCGCTGTCGAACGAGCTCGTGCGCGAACCGATAGGTCTCTTTGCCCGCCGCCGCCAGGAAGTGGCCGCGCATGGCCTCCTCCAGCGCATCGCGAAGCTCATGGCCGGCGAGCTCGCCAAAGGCTTCAAGCAGCGGGATGTCGAAATCGCGGCCGATGATCCCGGCTGCGACCAGCATGCGTTGCGCCGGCTCGCTGAGGCGCTGGATGCGGCGCCCGATCAGGCCGCGCACGCTCTGAGCGAGCTCGAGGTCTTCCTCCGTGTAGCTCGCCTGGGCACGTCCGCCGCCGCCGAGCATGCTCTCCGACTCGGCCATGTAGAGGAACGAGTGCTCCACGAACAATGGGTTGCCCTCGGTGGCTGCCTGGATGCCGAGCAGCTGCACCGGCGTGAGCGGAATCTCGGCCATGCCGGCGACGATCCTTTCCACGTCGTGGTCGGACAGGCGGCTGAGCGTGACGCGCTGCGCGCGCCGGCGTCTCAGGAGGCGAGACGCCGCCGTGGCGAACGGCCTCCCGGAGTCGAGCTCGGTATCCCAGTACGTCGCGATGACGACCATCCGGCTCCCGTTGATACGTTCGGCCAGATCGCGCAGGAGCATCAAGGTGCCCTCATCGGCCCAGTGCATGTCGTCGATCACGATCAGCAGCGGCTTGTTGCCCTGCACTCCCGTGAGCATCGCGTGCAAGGCCTTGAACAGCTGCTCGCGGATCCTGTCGGCCGCGACCTCAGGGGCGGCCGGCATGCCGCGCATCTTCTGGCGCAGGCTGGGCGCGAGCGTCGCCAGCAGCGGGCCATGGTGGCCGGCCGCCTCTTGGAGCGATTTGGCCGTCGATGCCGCGACCGCGGCTGCGAGGACCTCGCGGAACGGCCCGTAAGCCTCCCCGTCTTTCTCCAGGCACCGGCCGGTTAGGACGAGCCAGCCCTTCGCGGCGGCTTCCCCGGCGATCTCAGAGGCAAGCCTCGAGGTGCCGATGCCGGGAGCGCCGGTGAGGAAGATCAGCGAGCCGTTGCCGGTCGCGGCGCGATCCATGACCATGCGGATGTCCAGCCTCTCGTGCTCGCGGTCGACGAACCCCTCGCCGGACGTGAGCACGTGCGACACCTCTTTTGTTTCACCCGGCGTGACCTGGTGCAGACGCCATCGGTCTGGGAATCCCTTCAGCTTGTAACGGCCGCGGAACTCGAACTTCATCTCCGCTATAGGGCCGACGAGCTGGCGCACGATCTCCGAGACCAGGATCTCGCCGCCCTTGGCCTTGCCGGCGACGCGAGCCGCCACGTTGACCGCGGCGCCGAAGATATCGCCCGCTTCCTCCACCACCTCGCCGGTGTTGACCCCGATCCGGATGCGCAGCTTTCGCTCGGGGTTCTGCTTGCTGTACTCGGCGATCGCCTGCTGGATGTCCAGCGCGCACTCGACGCCATGCCGCGCGGAGCCGAAGCTGATCATGAAACCGTCGCCGAGACCCTTGATCCGTCGGCCCGCGTGCTGGCCGACCTTCTCATCGATGATCGTCTCGTACGCCTTCATGATCTCGTGGGAGGCCGTGAAACCGCGCGTGGACAGAAGGCGCGTCGACTCTTCGACATCGGTGAACATGATCGTGACCGTGCCCTCGGTCTGGCCGACAGCTAGGCTGCCGATGATCGTCTCGGCGGTCAGGGGTGCCGCGGCGTTGATGGGCTGGCCGAGCCCTTCGGCGATCTCCCGGAGCAGGCCTTGGGAGGCGCGGAAGCCCGCCTCGCCTTGCGGGTAGCGAACCGTCTGGAGGAGGCCGGCCTCGGTTGCCAGCCGCAGCTCGCGACCGGCGGAATCCTTGCTGATCTTGTTGTCGGCGGCGTAGTCGCTGCCCTTGAGCTCCGCGCCCTCAAAGGCCTGGGTGAGCGCCGGGGCGAGGCGGAGGCTCAGGCCGCGGCGGGTGATGATGCTCTCGATCACCGCCTGGATCCGGCGCGAGGCGCCCCCCGTCTGTCCGCTCTCCGCCGCCCGGATCGTGGGCAGCATGCCGGTGAACCCGTTGGAGGCCGCCGCCAGCTGGCCGAGAGCTGTGGTTGCCCGGGCCATGGCGGTGGCCGCCTCGAGGGCCTGATGCGCGTGACTGTCGGACACCGGGCTGTAGGCGGCCGCGGGCAGAGGCGTCGGTTCGAAGCCCTGGCCGGCAGGGGCCGACCGCGGGTACACCAGCGAGGGCGGAGCGCCGGATGGAGGCTGGGCGGCGAAAGCCGGCGCCGCAGACGTTTCGGCGGGGGCGCTCGGGCTCGCCGCCTGCAGGTCCGCGACGGCGGCCCGGGCGGCGTCGATGAGCTTGCGCATCTCCTCCTGCATCTCGGGAGTCTGGGCCGGAGGCGCAGGAGTGGCGGCTGCTGGGGCCGCGGTCGCGGCCGCGGGCCGATCGGAGCTGAACGGAACCACGACGACCTGGCGAACGATGTTTTCGGTCTTGCCCTGGCCGGCGATCAACGGATCCTTGACCACCGGCATCATGCTGTCCGACCCGGCGGGGACGAACCGCGACTTGACCGGGTCGAACAGGTCCTGGTCGACCTGCACGCCGTAGAACGCGGCTTTGTCGAGCGCGGTCGGAACATAACCGGTGGCGTTGTATTCGAGCCTCAGGTCCGGTCCCATGCCGAGCAGGAAGATGTCGCGGAGGATCGCCCCGTTAGAGTCGTAACCGACGACCTCGGCAATCTGTGCGACCTTGCGCCTGCCATCCGGCATGCGCGCCTGGTGCACGATCAGGTTGACCGCGGAAGCAATTTGCGCGCGCACCGCCTCGAACGGGATGTCGATCGAGGCCATCATCACCATCGTCTCCAGACGCGACAGGGCGTCACGCGCGGAGTTGGAGTGGATGGTCGACATCGAGCCGTCGTGGCCGGTGTTCATCGCCTGCAGCATGTCGAGCGCCTCGGCGCCGCGGACCTCGCCGATCAGGATTCGGTCAGGTCGCATTCGCAGGCTGTTGCGAAGCAGCTGGCGAATCGTCAGCTCGCCTTTGCCCTCGACGTTGGGCGGACGGTGCTCGAGCGCGATCACGTGCGGGTGGTCGATCTGCAGCTCGGCAGCGTCCTCGATGGTGATCACGCGCTGGTTGTGGGGGATGAAGCGCGCCACCACGTTCAGGGTGGTCGTCTTGCCGGAGCCGGTGCCTCCGGAAACGAGGATGTTCATGCGTCCAAGCACGGCGGCCTGGAGGAATTCCGCCATGGCGGGACTCAGGCTTCCCTCGTGCTTCAGGTCGTCGATGCCGAGCACCGCGTCCTTGAACTTGCGGATGGTCAGCGCCGCGCCGTGGATGGCCGCCGGCCGGATGATGGCGTTGACGCGGCTGCCGTCCGGCAACCGCGCGTCGACCATCGGGTTGAGGCCGTCGATGTGGCGCCCGGTGGTCGCGACCATGCGGCGGATCGTCTCGAGCAGCTGGTTCTCATCCTCGAAACGGACATCGGCTTTGGTCAGCACGCCGCGGCGCTCAATGAAGATCTGGTCGGGTCCGTTGACCATGATCTCGCTCACCGAGCGGTCGTGAAGGAGGCTGTCGAGCGGTCCATAACCGACCGCGGCGCGAAGGATGATGTCGGCCAGCGCCGACTTCTCCTGCGAGTTGAGCAAGATGCTGTCTTCGAGCAGGAAACGGTCGAGGTGGGTGCGCACCGCGCGAGAGAAGGCGAGCGTGTCGCCCGTGGTGAGGCCGACGTCGCGGATGAGCGCGAGGCGGTCACGAAAATCGTTGGCGAGCTTGTTGAGGTCGCGGCCCTGGCTCGCGGCGGCCTCGAGGATGTCCGACCGGCGCCGCCGCGGCTGGCCGCCCTGCGGCGTGGCAGTGGTTGTGGCCCACGTGTCGACGAACTGCATCTCCAGCAGGGAGGGGGAAGCGGCCACGGCGGGGATGACCCTCTGCAGCTCGGCGAGGCGGATCTTGAGCGCGAGACCGTCACCCTCCGGCTGCACGCCTTGATCGATGTACGCCGCGATCCACTCACCGTCGCGAAAACGAAGGATGGCTCTGCGCGCGCTCGTCTTGTCGCCAGGGTCGGCCTCGAGCGCGGGGTCGTCGACCGACCCGAAGACGACGTACTTGATGTCGCGGGTGGGGACCAGGCGCGGGCGCTGTGAGTCGCTCCCCGAGTAAATGGGGAAACCCGCCGCGGAGATGGTCCGGGCATCCGACTCGCCTTCTTCGAGCCCACCGTCGAGGCGGTGGACGACGACCTTGGCGCGCGGCGCCCGCTGGGGCGTGTCGTCAGGCTGGCCGGCCAGCGTTTCGGTCCTGACCTCGCTCACGGTGCCAGTTTCCTCAAAGCCGGCAGGGATAGAGGTCGCGTCATCTGTAGCGCTCCGGCGGCCGGCGTCGATCGAGGACCCATTTCGAACCCGGCATGCGCTTGGCCACGCCTTTGACCTCGGAGGCGCGGGCCGCCACCGCGGCGGCGCTGCTGTACGTCCCAGGCTCGGCGATCACGATCCCGATCGAGACCGAGACGAGAGGCGTGCGCAGCATGCTCCCGTTCCGCTCTTCCGACTCGATCCAGCCTCGGTCGCGATCGATCGGGTCGTAGAGCGCCGGAATCGCCGCGTCGAAGCGCCGGGTGATCTCGGTCGCGATCGTCTCGGCCATGCTCGGCTCGGTCAGGACCACGAAGTCGTCGCCGCCGACGTGGCCCGCGAAGTGCTGGCCGGAGGGGTTTTCCTCCAGGACCTCGAGAATGATCGTCGCGAGCGTCTTGATCACGTCGTCGCCTCGCAGGAAGCCGTAGTGGTCGTTGTAGCTCTTGAACGAATCGATGTCGGGATAGAGCGTCGCGAACCGCAGGTTCTGAGCCAGACGGCGGCTGATCTCGCGCAGGATGTCGCTGTTCCCACTCATACCGGTGAGCGGGCTAAGCCCGCGGGTGGTGGTCGATCTCGACATCACTGCCCGGAGCCTGGCCACCAGCTCCTCGGGCACGAAAGGTTTGGTCACATAGTCGTCGGCGCCCGACAGCAGGTGCTCGACCTTGTCCTTGAGCGAATCGCGCACGCTCAGGAAGACGACCGGGATGAGTCGGGTGCGGAAGTCTTCCCGAAGCTCAGCCATGATCTGGTCGCCGGTCGTGTCTCCGAGCATCAGGTCGAGCAGGATGATGTCGGGCCGCCACTCGACCGCGGCATCATGCGCGCCGCCGCCGTCGCTGACGGTGACGCACTCGAAGCCCGCGCGCTCGAGCACGCGCTTGACCAGCCGCAAGACCTGCTCGTCGTCGTCGACGACAAGGGCGATGTCGCGATGGATGAGCGCGGAGTGCGGCCGGTCGCTGGCCGTGCCGGCCCTTCTCGCGACCGTCATGGCGCCACCTGCCCGTGCCGCGGCAGCTTTTCAGTCAGCGCGATGGCGCGCTCCGCGGCCGTGCGGACCTCCTGGATATCGGCCTTGACCGCCTCCGGGTTGTCCGTTTCGTCCGCGATCAGCTCGCTGTAGTTGACGATCACCGCGAGCAGGTTTCGGAACTCGTGGATCATCGCCCGCCAGGGATCGTCCGCAGGGGTCGCGTTCACAGCCTCTTCACGAGCCTCCACCGGTTGACCTCGCCATCACGTTCGTAACCGAGCTCGTCGAGCAGCGAGCGCGCCATCGCGAGGCCGCGTCCGGATTCGCTGTGATGCGCGGGCATCTCGCGCGCGAGGTGCTCATGGACGGGCGAACCCGAATCATCGAGCGAGGCGACGACGGTGCCACCATCGAACCGCAGGGCATATTCGACCGGCCTCTCGGTGCCCGGGGGGCGCCCGTGCGTGAGGACGTTGCTGCCGATCTCGCCCAGCGCCGTCTCGAAGAGCATGAGGGCCCGGTCATCCGGCGCTCGGCCGGTGGCCGCGCGCAGTCGCTGAACGGACCGGTGCAGTACGTCCAGTCCTTCCTCAAGCTCGGAAAAAGTGGCCCGGAACTCAAACTGCTCGTGGCTGGTCCTCACGGCTTTAGAAGCCAGCGAGGGCTTCCTCCACTGTGGCGAAATACGGGAACACGCGGTCCAGGGTGGTGAGCTCCAGCACCACGCGAGCCTGCTGATTGGGGGCGGCCAGGCGCAGGTCGCCCTGGCTGCCGCGGATCTGCTTCAGCGCCGAGATGACCGAACCCAGCCCGGTCGAGTCGACGAAGCTGACGCCCTCCATGTCGATGACGACCCTGGGGGGCCCGTTTTTCACGGCTTCGGAGATGGCTTCCTTGAGGGCGGGCGCGCCTGCGACGTCCAGCCGCCCGGTCGGGGCGACCACGGTCACGCCGTTGCCGGCCTGGCGGGTTTCGACGGCAAGTGCCACAGCCGGAAGAGCATATGGCAGAAAGTAGGGACTTTAGCCTCTCTACACTGCATGGCCGTGGCCCGATCTGCAGCCGCCGAACGGATCCTGGTGGTGGATGACGACGAACCTCTCGCCCGGGTCATGGCGCGCGTCCTCCGCAGCCGGGGTTTTGAGTGCGACGTCGCCCTCACCGCGTCGGAAGCAAGGCGCCTGCTCGCGGCAAATGAGTATGCCGTCGCCCTGCTCGACGTCCGCCTGCCCGACGATTCGGGCTACGGCCTCCTGGAGGAGCTGCGGTCGACGCGGCCGGACACCGCTGTGGTCATGATTTCCGGCGTCGACGACCCCGAGCTCGGCAAGGCCGCGCTCGAGCATGGTGCCTTTGCCTATCACGTCAAACCGGTCGGCGCCACGCAGCTCTACCTGCTCGTCGTCAACAACCTCCGGCGGCTGGAGGGAGTGATTGCGGAGCGGGCCGAGCAGATGCGCCGCGCCTCCGAGCTCCAGGCGGGGATGCTGCCTGCCTCTCCTTTCAAAGAGAACGGATTCGAGATCGCGGCCCACTTCACCGCGGCGCGCGAGATCAGCGGTGATTTCTATGACTGGTATCGCGCCGCCAACGGACGCATCGCACTGACGCTCGGCGACGTCATGGGCAAGGGGTTGCCCGCCTCGCTGATGATGGCGACCGCACGCGCGGCTCTGCGGGGCGCGGCCGGCGTCGAGCCGCTCGAGGCGGGCGTCAAACAGGCCGCGGGCGTGATGTCAGCGGCGCTCGAGGTCAATCACGCCTACGTCACCGTCTTCCACTGCACGTTCGATCCGGACTCTGGAGATGTGGATTACGTGGATGCGGGCCACGGGCATGCCCGACTGCTGCGGGGAGCCACGGGCCAGGAGCTGCTGCCGCAGCGCAGCGCTCCGATCGGCATCTTTCCGGACAGCCAGTTTCTGTCGGGGAAGGCCCGACTGGGGCCGGGCGACTCACTGGTGGTTTTTTCGGACGGGCTTCTCGACCTCCGACCAGACCTGGCGACCAAAGAGGTGCAGCTGCCCTACGAGGCGCGCCGCGCCGCGACCGCGCAGGAGATGGTCGACATCCTCGCCCACGGCGCCCGCGACAAAGAGCTGTTCGACGACGTGACGGTGCTGGCGCTGAAGCGGTTGTAGTCCTCGGCGGCCCCTCCGGCGGCGTCGCCGCCACCTCCCCATGAATGGGGAGGAGCTTTCTTTCTAAACAGCCTCCTTCGTTGCCAGCCAGCGTTGGAGGACGGCGCCGACCACGTGGAGCCTGACCGGCTTGGTGATGTAGTCGTCCATGCCCGCCGCCAGGCATCGTTCGCGCTCGCCCGACTGGCCTCGTAGCCGTCCATCGCCGGCATCTGGCAGTCCATGAGCACCGCGTCGTAGTGCCCGTGACCGACCATCGCCACCGCCTCCGCGCCGGTGCCGGCGACGTCGCCCCGATAGCCAAGACGCTCGACCATGCGGAGCGCCACCTTTTGGTTGGCCGCGTTGTCGTCCACCACGAGCACGCGCGCCCCTTGTCCTCGCGCGCCCGCCTGATGCGGCGCGGGCTCGGCCGCGGCGCGCCCAGAACGACCCGCGAGCAGCGTGTGAAGGACATCAAACAGCTGCGACGGGCGCACCGGCTTCACCATCTCAGCGTCGACGCCGGGCATTTCCCTCTCTGATTTTCCAGCTGATGTAAGCAGGATCACCGCGAGATCCTGCAGCGCCGCGTCCGACCGCATCGCAGCGGCGACGGCCGCGCCATCCATCTCGGGCATCATCAGGTCGACGATCGCAACCTCGAACGGATCCTCGCTGCCGGCCGCCCGCCGCATCTCGCGGAGGGCTTCGTGGCCGCTTTCGAAACTTCGGCCGCGCATGCCCCACGAGGCGACGTATCGCTCCAGGATCGTCCGGTTGGT
>WNGI01001323.1_pt1 | contig 25629 bp, 18 predicted proteins | sample 5400621 | NCBI WGS metagenome assembly WNGI01 (sample SAMN13153374, study PRJNA577476) | soil metagenome | isolation source: 20 cm soil or saprolite under Garry oak tree replicate 1 | place: USA:California | collected 2016-06-15 | reverse complement strand
CACGGGACGGTCACCGGTAGTCGGTGTGGTGACGCACGCATTCAGCGCTCGGGATACGACACGCTCTTCTTTGCACTGGGCCTGACGCGCGCTCGGGTTCCCGTGATAGTCTCGACCGCGCCGGACTCGGTCGGCATTATGGCTGCGGCCCAGCCATTGAGCACTGTAGACCGCACTCGGTTTGCAGGAGAAGACCTGAATAATCCGCTAATTCTGGCGCTGCGTCCGCTGGTCGCGGATATCCTCGCGGCATACGGCAATCCGGCGACGAACCTTGGGCGCGCCAGGGCCATACGTGACTGGGTAGCCCGAACTGCCGTTCACCCCCACGCACCGTTTCATCCCAACGGCAGTACTAGCAACCTTGGCGTACTCCCTCCCGGTAAGACATGGGCAGACGTGAACGCCCTGCCTATCTCGAAGTTCTTTGATGTGGACAATCCTTATTGGACGGGGGTGGGATACGACGGGTACGCGATGTTGGACCGACTTCTAGGCACTCTTGATCCGAGCACCGGCCTTCGGGCGGATGATGGCATGATGGTGCACGTGGAAGGAGTGCGCTACCAGATCAGAGACATCGAGTCCTACCATTACACGCTGTGCACCTTTCAGGCGATCATGCTGAACGCGCTGTGGGCAGCTGCTGAACTCCATGGTTTGCTGATCTCGACGATTGGCCACGACCCCGCTGCCGTATTTATCCCCGAGCTGGGTCGGTGGGTCTACGAAGATCCGACCTTCAATGAGGAGTACCTGGTGGATGGCATCGGAGATCCGGTGTCTCCCATCGATTTGCTTACCCTGAGTTCAGCTGGCGAAGCAAATCGCCTGCGCGCCACGAAGTTGCTCGGTCCTAACTTTGACCCGCAGACATATATACAGGGCGACAGCTACCTCAACGAACATCCCGAGGGGATGGTCATCATGGGGAGCCAGCTCAATAGCCGCGTTGTAGGAATCGGGGGCTGGTCCACGCGCCTGGTCCAGATTGACGTCCCACGGCTCGCGACGGCTCCGGCTCCATTCAACAACCCGCTCTCGTACGTGCCTGTGACGGCCGGTGACGCCTTTCCTACGCTAGGGGTCGTAGTCCAGACGTTGCAGGTTGAAGACTCGGTGTACGTACTTCAGCTGTCTTCCACTTTCCCGAACCACGAGCGTTTCGAGCGACGACTGAACGGTGGGGCTTGGGAAAACGTTGCGGCCCTTGACGTGGTGCCGGTCGGCCAGTGCCGAGCGGAGTATCGCAGCGTTGATGCGGTCGGGAGCATCAGTGCAAACACCGTGCTCGAGGTATGGGTGCCGCGCGGCGGAGCTTTCGTCGAATCTGGGGTAGCCGGCAGCGTCCGAAGCCAGGCGCGGTACTGCGTGTCCTCGTCAGGGCTGGGATTCTAGTTTGAGCTCTGGTATGCGTGCTATGTGCCTGCGGTGCCTAGGGTTTCCCGGTCCTGGCGGATCCGCCGGGCGCAGGTATATTCAGCGTTCGCCTTCGGTCTGCGTAACGCGCCCTTGCGCAACGCGTGACCGGATGTGGGTGGTCGTGGGTGCAGCTAGCGGTTCCGCGAGTCGTGGTGCCGATCGGCAAGCAGCCCGCTCCCGGGTGTGATGGTCGAGGGCAGAGGGGCTGGCATGCGGTGCAGGGCCTCCCCGTGTCGTGACATAGCTCAGGTTGAGCGCTGCAAGAACGCCTTCAGGCGTGCGGCTTAGGTCAGTACGGTGACGCGACGTCGCTGCGTCGCTGACGGCCTTGTGATGGAGATCACGTTGGAGGCGGTCAAGTGACAGGTACGCGTCAACGCGGGCGCCGCATGCGGCAGGCCCAGCCTCACCACGGGAGGGAGCAGTGCGCTACCTCATAACGGGCGGAGCCGGCTTCATGGGTTCGCATCTCGCCGACGCGCTGCTGCGTCGCGGCGACAGCGTCACCGTGATCGATGACCTCTCCACCGGATCGATCGCGAATATCGCGCACCTCAAGAAGAACCCACGGTTCAGCTACGTCATCGACACGATAATGAACGTGCCGTTGCTCGCGGAGCTCGTGGATGGAGCCGACCAGGTGTTTCATCTTGCTGCCGCCGTCGGCGTCAGGCTCATCGTCGAAAGCCCCGTTCGGACCATTGAAACGAACGTCAAGACCACGGAGCTCGTCTTGGCGGCGGCCTGCAAGAAGCGGAAGAAGGTCTTTGTCGCTTCGACCTCGGAAGTGTACGGAAAGAGCGTCGACGTTCCGTTCCAGGAGGACGGCGATCTGGTCCTGGGCGCCACCACGCGCGGACGGTGGAGCTACGCCTGCTCCAAGGCGATAGACGAGTTCCTCGCTATCGCGTACTGGCGGGAGCGACGCTGTCCCACTCTCGTCGCCAGATTCTTCAACACCGTCGGCCCCCGTCAAACCGGGCGCTACGGCATGGTGGTGCCCCGCTTTGTGAAGCAGGCGCTGGCGAACGAGCCGTTGACGGTGCATGGCGATGGCCAGCAGACCCGCTGCTTCACGCACGTGAGCGACGCCGTGCGCGCGGCGATCGGGCTCATGGACAGCGACAAGACAGTCGGAGAGGTATTCAACGTGGGGAATGAGGAGGAGATCACGATTCTCGAGCTGGCCACGAGGATTCGCCAGCTCGCCGAGTCGGACTCCGAGATCGTGCTCGTACCCTACGAGGAAGCGTACGGAGAGAACTTCGAGGACATGCCGCGTCGGGTTCCATCGCTCGTGAAAATACGGAAGGTGATAGGATACGAGCCCAGGATGGGTCTGGAGGAAACACTACAGTCGGTTATCGCACATCAACGAGCACGCCAGCCCCTGGCGGCTGCATGAAGGTTGTTGACGAGGCTCGTCGCTGTTACAGGCGGTAGAAGTCCTTGTACCAGGCGACAAAGCGACGATTTCGTTCACGCATCGGTGTGCGCGGCGTAAAGCCGGTCGCCTGCTCGAGGCTCTCGACGTCCGCGTAGGTAGCGGTCACATCTCCGGCTGACTGGGACAGAGATTCTGTTTGGCCTCTTGCCCAGAGTCTCCTCCAGTAGCGCGATGATTGAGTAGCGCCAAAGCCGATGATTCCCGCTGCGCCCGTAACCAGTATCCGTATGGGTCCGTGTGGGGTGAGGTTGGTTGAGCACTGATCATCCACCGCGTGAAGGCGACCCTGTGCCGGCGTAATAATGCTTAGCCCACGGGAGCGGTTATCGCTGGACTGGCGACGAAAGGAGCAGGTTCTATACTTCCTTTTTGATCCCGCACCGTGGTATTCGCCGCCGCCCTAGGAGTAGCTGAACGTTTGACTCACGCGCTTGAAATCACGGCCGTAGTAGGAGCCTCGCTTGCAGCGGGGCTCCTGCTGACGCCGGCACTACGCGGATTAGCTCTTCGTCTCGGCGTCGTAGCACGTCCCACTTCCGACCGCTGGCACCAACACTCCACGGCCCTGCTGGGCGGCGTCGCGGTAGTGGTCGCGACGGCGGTGGGCGTTGCGGTCACGAGGCTCTTGCCGGAACCTGGGTGGGGGGTGCGTGCCGAGCGCGCGTTCGTGCAGCCCGCACTCGGCGTGGGCATCAGCGCCGGGTTCATGTTCATGGTGGGCCTAGTAGACGACGTGTTCAACATCCGCCCCCAGGTCAAGTTTGTCTTGCAGACCCTAGCGGGCGTGGCACTAGTAAGCCTCGGCGCGATCTTCCCGCTGACGGCCTCATACGGCGTGAACGTGGTGGTCACGCTGTTTTGGTTCGTAGCGGTCACCAACGCGTTCAACCTGCTCGACAACATGGACGGCGTGGTGGCCGGCGTCGCCGCGGTGGCGTCACTATTTCTAGGAGTCGCGTTCGCCCAGCAAGATGCTTGGTTGCACGCGGCGTTGGCATGGTCAATCACGGGCGCCACGCTGGGGTTTCTGCGCTACAACTTTCATCCCGCCGTGATCTTCATGGGTGATGCCGGCAGCCTCTTCATCGGGTCGGCGCTCGCGGGCCTGGTGGTCACTTCGCCCGCTACGGTCTCCGGAAGTCTGGTGTCCGTGCTCCTCGTGCCCTTGACGATCGTGGCCGTGCCCGTCCTGGATACGGCACTCGTGACGGTCACCCGGACTCTCTCCGGGCGAGGGATCTCCCAGGGTGGGCGCGACCACAGCACGCATCGGCTGGTGGCCCTCGGGCTCACGGAGCGACAGGTATCGGTGCTGCTGTACGCCATCGCGGGGCTGGGCGGCGTGGTTGCCCTCTTCCTCATGCGGCTAGACCGGGGGCTTGGGCTGCTCATCGGGACGGGGTTCCTTCTGGTCCTGTGTCTGCTGGCGGCATACCTGAGCCCTCTGCAGGTGACGCACAGCGGCGAGCCGCGCGGCGCGCGCAGCGTCATGCTGCTGGTGCGCAATCTGCTGTATAAACGACGGTTGGCCGAGCTGCTGTTGGACGTCACGCTCGTGACGCTCGCGTACTACGGGGCCTACCGATTGCGCTTCGACGAGGCGTTGCCGCCGGACTACGTGCTGGCGTTCCAGTCTACCCTCGGGGTCGTCATCGCCGTCAAGGTCATAGCACTCGGCGCGCTGGGCGTGTATCGCGGTGCCTGGCGGTACGTGGGCATGGTGGATCTGTACCGTATCGTCGGCGCCGTCCTCCTGAGCGGCGCCGTGATCATGGCCTACGGCCAGTGGCGTGTGCCCGCGCTGGCGCGCTCTCACAGTATTGTGTACATCGACACCCTGCTGTCGGCCGCGCTGATCCTCACATCTCGGCTTTCGTTCCGCTCTCTCGAGACGATCGGTAAGTGGCTGCGCGTGAAGGGCGACCGGGTACTGATCTACGGCGCGGGGGACGCGGGTGAGTTGATTTTGCGCGAGCTTGTGAACAACGACGAGCTCAACCTCCAGCCGACGTGCTTTATCGATGACGATCAACGTAAGCACGGCGCCAACATCCACGGCGTACCGGTCGTCGGTGGGCGCGAGAGCCTCGCGTTGGCGGTGCAGCGATATAGGGTGCGGAAGATCGTCCTCGGGACCAGGAAACTTGCGCCCGATGCCGTGGCGGCCATACGCTCTTTCGCCGCCCACCACGAGCTGGATGTTGCTGAGTTCGACTTCGGCCTCAAGCTGGTTCCGCAGCGGGCGATGGAACAGGACACTATACGCTCGCCGTCCACAGATTCGCGGTCAGCGGTCTGAGCGCGCAGTACATCGTCTCCCGACTTCGGAACGGCACCCGACTGAGCGATCCCTCCGCACCGCGCGTTAGAGTTCTGCGGGCGATTGCCCAGCTCAAGGTCGGGGGACCAGCGTGGCACTCCATGAACTCTGTGGCGCGCGGTGGGTGAGGCATGTTGAACAAGCGCCTGCGCGTCCTTATCGTAGCCAACCAGGATTGGTTCTTCCTGTCACATCGGTTGCCTCTGGCGCACGCAATTCGGACCGCCGGCGCTGAGGTGGTGGTCGTGGCTGGCGACAGCGGGAAGGCGTCGGCCATTAGGGCGGAGGGGTTCGAGTTCGTTGCGATGCCGATTTCCCGCAAGGGAGTGAATCCCGTAAGAGAGCTGCACACACTCAGGTTCCTTCGACGAACCTACAGGCGATTGCAGCCCGATCTCGTGCACCACGTGACGATAAAGCCGGTTCTCTACGGGAGCATCGCTTCCCAACTCGTCGGTGGTATGGCGGTTGTCAATGCGATTAGCGGACTGGGCTACGTCTTTGCGTCCAGTGATGTGCGAGCGAAAGCGCTACGGCCGCTTATCAGAGTGATCTATCGTTTGGCGCTAAGCGATCCACGTAGCAGAACCCTATTCCAGAATCCCGATGACTTGAACGATTTTGTGCGGATGGGCCTCGTACGGAGTAGTCAAGCAGTCTTGATCCGCGGCTCCGGTGTAAATTGCGCTACGTTCCATCCGACTCCTGAGCCGGCGGGTCGTCCGCTCGTGGTACTGGCGTCCCGTATGCTCTGGGATAAGGGTGTGAAGGAGTTCGTGGAGGCTGCGCGCCTCATCCGGGCGGAGGACGAGAGCCCGCGGTTCGTTCTCGCTGGAACGCCGGACTTCGGGAATCCTGGTGCTATCGCGGTGACCCAGATGCAAGCGTGGTCGTCCGAAGGCGCAGTGGAGTGGTGGGGGCAGAGGAACGACATGCCTGCCGTTCTAGCGCAGTCTAGTGTGGTCGTCCTGCCGACGATGTACGGCGAGGGAGTTCCCAAGATTCTGTTGGAGGCTGCGGCCGCCGGTCGCCCGATCGTCGCCACGGATGTGCGAGGGTGTCGCGAGATTGTGCGGCCTGGGATAAACGGCATGCTCGTCGCGCCCGGCAATGGGACGGAATTGGCCAATGCCATCAGGGTCCTGCTCGAATCCCGCGATCTGAGGGAACGTTTCGGACGTGCGGGTCGGGAAATCGCCGTGGCAGAGTTTGCCGAAGAGACGGTGGTCAGGCGAACGCTCGACGTGTATCGGGACCTTCTTGGGGCGAGCGCGCTGCTCAAATGAGCAGTTGCCGTCACGACGATGAGCATTTCCTCTCGTGTTTCGCGAGGGACTCCGGGATTCCCCGTCTCCGATTCGCGAAATCATTGACGAGTAGGCCGGGCAGAGCCGCCTCCGCCGTTTCCAATGCTTCAATGAACGGCTGATCCGGGAGTTGGGGCACGCAGGAAGAGCTCGAGCATCAACAGGCTCCATAACATCCGATCGTAGCTGCCAACGAAACGGTCCTTCTTTGTAACAAGGCGCTGGATCGCCGGACGGTCCCCGAGTCCCGCAACGCGGCTGTCGTGCCCGAGCAGCAGGTCGGCCACCGTGTCGTGGAGCTCGTTCTCCAACCAACGGCCGATTGGAATCTCGAACCCGCGTTTTGGAGCGCCGACGATGGCGGCTGGGAGCCGTCCTTTGGCGAGATCCCGGAGCATTGGTTTGGTCCTGGTTGTGGACAGCAGCCAACGCTCCGGAAGTGACCAAGCGAATTCGGCGAGGGGCACGTCCAGGAGCGGTGACCGGGCCTCCAGCGAATTGGCCATCGTCGCCATGTCCATCTTTGATAGGAAGCCGTCGGCGAGGATCAGTCGGTAGTCCGAGTGCATGAATCCCTTAAGGTCAGCGCATGAGACTTTCTCGCCCCGAAGTTCGGCGAGGCGGGGCAGGGTTGGTCCCTCAGCCGCAAGATCGGGAAAGCAGCGTGCCACGTCTTCATCGCCTAGCAGGTCGGCGTTCCACATCAGGTAGCGCTGGTCTTCGCGTCGCGTACCGAGCCCGCGAAGGACCCTAGCCACGAACCCTAAGCGGCTGCGCCGATCACGAGAATGGGCGAGGCGCTCCCCGGTGGCGTGAAGTAAGCCTCGGATTGGAGCGGCCAGCGGAACGAGCCACGGCGCCACTCGTGCGACCCAGTAGCGGCGGTACCCCGCGAAGACCTCATCGCCGCCGTCGCCGTTTAGCACGACTTTACGGCTCTGACTAGCCGCCTGTGCGACGAAGAAGCTAGGCACTGCGCTCGAATCACCGAATGGTTGACCGTAGAGTAATGGCACTCGCTCGATCGCCTCGCGTGGCGCGATCGAAAGGTCGATAGTCTCTACCGGTAGGCCCAACCGCGCCGCCGTGCGCCGTGCCGCTGGCGCTTCATTCAGAGTCGCATCGGCGACCTCGACCACAAAGCAAACGAGATCCTTCGCGCCTAACTCTGCGGCATACGACGCCACGAGGCCGCTATCGATGCCCCCTGATAGAAACATCCCGACGGGAACGTCGCTGCGGAGCCTGATTGCCACCGCCTCTCGAAGACGTCCGTCCAAGTCGTTCAGTGCATCATCCCTGGTTCCTGAAAACGCGTTCGGGGTCGGTGGCGTCCAATACGGGGCGATGTCGGGGATGCCGCTGGGGGAGAACGCGAGAGTCGATCCCGGGGGAAGGGCGAACACGCCCTCATAGATTGTTTCGGGGTGGGGAACGAATCCCAAGCGCAAGTAGTCCGCGAGTGCGGGACCAGAGTGGGGCGGTAGTGCGTTCAACAGCGCGAGGAGGGCGCCCAGCTCGGACGCAAAGGCGAGTCCCTGACCCAGCTGGGCATAAAAGAGCGGCTTCTTGCCAGCACGATCGCGCGCCAAAACGAGCGCGTGCCTTGCCGAATCCCAGATGGCCGCCGCAAACATCCCCCGGATCGGGCGAAAGGCGTCACGGCCGGCTTCTTCATAGTAATGGGGGATGAGATTGACGTCCGATGCGGACTGGAGCCGGTGGCCCCGCTGCTTCAGTTCGCTAAAGCCCTCGACGTAGTTGTAGAGCTCGCCATTACAGATCACGGCGACTGTGCCGTCTTCGTTGTAAATGGGCTGGTCGCCGCCTTTGAGATCGATGATTGCGAGGCGCCGCATTCCGAGCACGGCGTCGTCAGCTTCGTAGAACCCCTCGCCGTCGGGGCCGCGATGCGCGAGGCGACGCACCGCCTCCCGCACGCGCGAGGCCGCGATCTGACGAGGGAGCCCGACGATGCCGGCGATGCCGCACACAGGTGTTAGCCGGCGGTGGCACGCCGCCGGGCGAGGGCGCCCCGGACGACTGCGGCGAACGCCGCGGCCGAGTGTCGCGCGGTAAAGCCCTCGAGTACCGTCTGGCGCGCAGCGGTGCCAAGCCTGTTGCGGAGCGCCGGGTCATTGGCGAGGCGCGTGAGCGTCCCGATCCAATCATCGTGCGTGGTTGCGTAGAGTCCGTTTTCTCCGTCCCGTACGATCTCGCTGTTGATCCCGACGGGGCTCACCACAGCAGGTCTGCCGATGGCCATGTATTGGAGTGCCTTGCACCCGCATTTGCCACGAGTTGCGGGCGTGTCCGGCAACGGCATCAATCCCACGTGCCCCCGCGCCAAGTCCGCTGCCTCGGTTGCTGCCTGCCATGGCACGAAGTCCAGGGCGACGTGTTCGAATGGCAGGGGTCGCCTGTCACAGATAACTCGCAGGGTAAGGGGGCGGCGCGTGGCAAGACGCTCAAGTGGAGCGCGAATCGTATCAAGGTGAGGAAGTGTGGAGTGGGAGCCCGTCCACACAACGGTGAACGGTTGCTCGGCCCCGGGATCCGGGTGCGCTGGGTATCGATCGCTGTCGATGGTCGTATGGACGATTTGCACGTTGCGATTGTGCCTCCGGGCGTAGGCGGCGAGGTACTCGTTCCCCACCGTAACGGCGGTCGCGAGACGGCACAGAGTCGCGACCTTCCAAGGCGCGCTAGCCAGGTTCAGGATACCGTTTGACGCCGACGGCTGCCAAATCCAGATTGCGTCGTCAAAGTCGTAGAGAACCGGCACCCCCTGACGGGCAAAGTAGCGCTCGAGCCATGCTCCGCCGAAAAGCATTGCCTGGCGAAGAATCACGACGCCGTCGAATTCGATCGAGCGGTCTCGCGCGCGCCAGCGCCGCAAGGTATCAGCAAGCACGAGGCCGATCTTCGCGAACGTCCTCCCCCGGTGGTAGAGCAATTCCGTGAGAGCAGGGGACTCGAAGGGCTCGAACTCCAAACGGATGCCGTGATCTCGCTCGAGGAGGGGTGCCCACTGCTCGTGCCGGAACCGTTGGTTTGGCGCGATGCCGGGTGCTTTTAGGACGAGTGTGAGGAGGCGAAGCCTTTTCAATGTCGTCGCTCTGCCTCTTTGACAGATCTCCGAAGCGAGGCCGTCTTCAGGATCGCCGGCGTTGCGCGAAGGAGAAGGGCATAGCCTTTGAGGGTTGCACGGAACTCTCTTATCGACCCTCGCGCAAGCGCCATGGAGAGCCGAGCGACGGGCTCTACGAGAAGCGTGGCCACCGTCACGCCCGTCGCAGACCACCAGCCGAAATGCTTGTAGACATACAGTATTCGGCTGCGAAGCGAATAGAACAGGCGGTGGTCTTTTACCTGCTCCGAAACTCCGCCACCGCGATGATACGCTTGAACATCGCCCAGATAGAATGTGCCGTATCCTTGTGCGCGGGCCCGTGCGGAGAGATCGACTTCTTCGAAGTAAACGAAAAATCGCTCGTCAAAGCCGCCCAATCTGTCGAACAGCGAACGGCGGACCAGAAAAAAAGCTCCAATGACTTGCTCCACCGCCCGGTTCCCCCGGTGGTCCCATTCAGTCATGAAATGGCTTGGGAAGACGTCGGGCAAGGCGCGGTCGAGTCCGAACATCTTCGTAAGGAATCGCCCCGGCGTGGGGAGTCTGGCGCAGGTCCGGCTCACTCGCCCGTCGTCGTCGACAAGCTGGACACCTGCGATCCCGATCTGTTGGTTCTCTGGTAGCTCCATGAACGACAACGGCCTCGTCAGGGAGTCCGGAAACAGACGAGTATCGGGGTTTAGGAATAACAGGTAGTCTGCCTGGGATCCGTTTGCCGCTTGATTGCAAGCCGCGGCGAAGCCCCGGTTGGTAGCATTCCGAACCAAGCATAGTGGAAGGTCCTGCTTCTGGAGACTATCGGCCGAGCGGTCATTCGAAGCATTGTCGACCACGACGACCCGTTCAATCCGGTAGGCATCAGTCGCAGTGGCTGCAATGGAGGCAAGACAGCTGCTAAGCTGGCCACCGGAATTCCAGTTCACGATGATAATGGAAACGGTCGGCACTGATCCGCCAGGCCCGCTACCCATCATTGGTTCAATGCCTCAGGCCGAGGCAGGCTTACTTGCTGCTGAGGACCTCCGAGCCATGCGTCGTGTGCGATTCCCGAGCCAGTGCGAAGTTGGTTGCGAGCTACGAAGATAATCGCCAGAAAGACCCACGAGTAGACAATATACGGTTGGGAAAAATTCGCGTCCTCCACCATCAGGTGGATCATTGACGCCACGCCCCCGGCTGCAGCATAAACGAAAAACGACTTTCGCCTCCTCCCCCGTGTAACGACCAGTTCTATCCCGATCTGCCACGCCGCGTAGAATACGATGGGTGCTGACATCAAGAACCCAAGCAGCCCCCGTTCAGCTAGGGTGCTGAACACGATATTGTGAGGGCCATTGTCGTGCAGGAACATTGAGCTGTAGTACCCTTCTCCGAAGACCGGGGCCATGCTAATTAGGCCGACGTACTCGCTCCACAATTCGGTTCTCGTGTTGAGCGTCCCGACCTCTTGTCCCTGAAGCCGCTCCAAAAACGCTTGGCCGAGTCCTTCAGGCAGTTGCTGCTGCGACATGATCCAATAGTCAAACGCGACGAGGGTGCACGCGATGAGAGCGATGCTCCCGAGGAACTTCAGGCGCGAACGGAAGTCCAATAGGCTTCCGAGGACCAGAGCGCCACTCGCCGTGGCAATGATTGCTCCTCTTGATAACGTCAGGGCTATAGCTAGGCAAAGGAGCAGGGCACTTCCCTTGAAAGCAACTCGCCAAGCTCTACTAAACACTGCCTGCTGGCCGAGGTACAGGGCGAAGAAGACGGGATAGATCAGCGTACTAGCCACAACGTTCGATGCACCCCAGGGCAGCGCCATGACTCCTCCTACATACCGCTGCACAATCACCGTCCCAAAGCCCCAGTTACTTACGGCGAGAACGAATGTGACGATGAAGTAGAGGCTCAACACTGAGGCGGACAGGAGTAAGACAACGAGTGCTACCCGAAAGCGCGGCTCAATCCGCGGGCGGGCGAGGCGAAACAGGTTCGGCGACAACAAGTAGAGAAATACGCAAAAGCCAAGTGCGTTAGCAAACCAGCGCGCCGCGGAGGGGATGAAGTTTGGTGAGTACAGGGTGCACACTGTCTGCGCGGCAAAAAGCGCCAACCCACAGGAGAACGCTGGTAGATACTCCCTTGGGAACGCCGGGTGCCAACACCAGATAGCCCAGTATGTGCATCCCAGCAGCGCGAGCGGCAGTATGCCGAACGCTACCACGACAGAATCCGGGCCCGCCGGCGTCGAGAACGGGAGGAGCGCCATGCCAGAAACAAACAATGCAAAGGCTACTTGGTCGTGCCAACGCATAGTCACGCGGTTCATCACGCTTGAACAGGGTGATGATTTTCTCTGTTACGTGTCAGCATCGCTTTCGGGCCCTCTAGAGGGTTTCAGCTGTCACCCAATTTCAGCAGTCTGGCAACAATCCCGCGCTGATGAGTGCCTATCCCCCAGCGCCAGGCCAAGACAGCGACGCCGATCAGGAGCACCGACGTCACCGAAGCCTTTTGGGCTGACGACTGAACAAGAAAGCCGGCACCGAGCGCCGCCAGGAGACCTGTGAGAAACGCGATGTCACGGAGCTCTCTTGACGTCGTGGCTCCAACGTACCGACCTGCACACCAGTAGAGGAGCGACAGGTCGATTGTAGTCCGGATGCACCAGGCGATCGCGGCGCCATTGATCCCGTGCTCGCGAATGAGCCACACCATGAGGATCACGTAAACGGGCGCCTCCAGGAGATGTATCTTCGCAGTGGCATCAGACCGACCGATGCCCTGTAAGAGCGCAAATGGCATAGCCGCTAAGCTGTTCATGAGCACCCCTAGTGCGAGCCAGCGCAGTACCTGGGTGCTTTGCGACGCGAACGTGTCGCCTAGCCAGATTCGGAGCAATTCAGGTGCGAAAGTGACCACAATAAAGGTGATTGGGTACAGACCTAGAAAAACGGCACGCATTCCCGTTCGGAAGAGGTCTAGCACCCTGGCCCGATCGATCGTCGACGCCGTGGCGAACGCAGGAAACAAGACGGCCGCGATTGCACCCGGAAGAATCAAGAGCTTAGTTACGGCTTCGAACGGCGTTGCATAGTATGCGACCGCTGCTACGGACACAAACGCACCGACGAAAAGGCGATCCACGCCTACCATGAGCGGGCTTATGATATTTGATACCGTGATCCATGCTCCAAAGCCCAGCAGTGTGCGGGCAGCCTCTCTGTCGATTGGAGTTGGAGTGCTATGGTGGTGCACCGCTTGGTGGCACATTATGGCATAGACTATGGCGCCGGCGAGACGCACGGCGATCAGCGCGAGTACGATGACCGCCAAGTTTGACGTGAACCTGAGTACCAATAGGGGCGCAACGAACGTGAGTACTCCCATGGGAATCTTGACGAGGCTGGTGAGCTTGAAGCGCTGCGCTGCCTCAAGAAGCCCTCGAAACCCCGTGGTTAGAACGATGATCGGTATGGACCAGGCTAGAAGGTAGAACGCTTGCAGAGTCTCAGGTCGAAGGTCTGGGGGTACCTTGATGGCCGACGTCACCAGCCATCGTGCAATGGTCGTGAGTACGGCAGCGCCCACCAGCCCGATCGCAAGCATCAGGTACCAGGTCGTCCATACCAGGCCGTTCATGCGAGCGTCGCGGGGCGAAGCCAAGAGCTCTGCGGCGAACTTGGTCACAGCCCGACCTAGCCCCAGATCGAATAGACCGAAGTAGCCGATGACCATCCACGCCAGCGTAAGGACACCGAACCGCTCTACACCTAAGCTACGAATGATGAATGGAATGGTGATGATGCCAGCCATCGCGGGAATGACCTGCGCGGTGAGGCTCCACGCCGCGCTTGCTGCTAGAACCCTTCCGCTCAGGAGACGCGGTCCGTAGGGATTCATTGCAGGGTCCGGCACTGATGGAGGGAGGTTCTGCGTCAAGTCTTCCCGGGGATGAAGGCTCGCACAGTGCGCCAGACCTCGGTTTTGACGTTCCGCAGCAGACGGGTAAAGTCTTGGTAAACCTCCTTGCGCTCGTTGCGCATGCGGTGGACATACTCGGCAGTCGCTGCCCAAAACACGCCAAATACGCCGCCGAAGACGAGGGCGATGAGCACTAGCAATGCCCGCTTCGGCGCGGACTTGTCGACTGGCGGTACGGCGGCATCGACCACGGTAATCATCGGCACGTCATTAACTTCCTCGATGCGAGCGGTCTCGAATTCGCGCCTGAGTGTGAGATATACCTCCTGCCGGATCTCAACTTGCCGCCGCATGCGGCCTTCATCGAAAGCGAGTTGAGGCGATTGCTGCCACGAGCGGTTGCGCTCATAAAACGTCCGGAGGTCCTCCTCGGCGTCGCGCAGCTCGCGCTGCCCATCCGCGAGCCGCTGTTCGACGAACTTTCGGCGCTCGCGAGCCTGAGACTGACGGTACTGGGCATTGAATGCGTTCAGGTACTCCACGAACTTGTTGGCTACCGCTGCTGCTAGCACGGGATACTGGGCGTCTACCTTGAGGGTCACGATGCTCGTCTGGTCATCCACTCTGACAGAGATTATGCGATTGAGTTTCCTAATTCCTCTTTGGAGGCTGTCGGCCGAGTCGCGACCCCGAACTCCAAGGATCACCAGTAAAGAGGCGGAATCGTTCGCGACATGCCTTTGGCGCGGGTCCAGGTACCGGATCAACAGAACGTGCTCCATCAGTTCGCGGCTTCTCACGACTTGCGCATAAAACCTCGGCGATTGGCTGGCTTCGGCGCCCAACGACATTCCAAACTGCGTCGCAAGCCCCGCAAGTCCGGCGGGCAGACGGCCCTGAGCATTCTTCTCTGGGACAAAGGTCGTAGTCGCAGTGTACGTGGGTGGAAGGAGCAGCGACACTAGACCCGTGGCGAATGCGAGCGCGAGGGGGAAAGCGATCGTCACTCGCCAGTGATTCAGCAGCATGCTCACGAGTTCTACGGGTCCGATCTCGTCGCTCGCTCGGGCCTCGTCATCGGGCTGGCCGGGCCCCCAGGGCCTCAGACCAGGCGATTCTGGTGACGTCACGACCGCGCTCCTCCCAAGGTCAGGGTCTCCCCGTCGATAAGCAGGCGGAAACGTTATCTAGCCACCGGCTGGAGACAAGAAGCATCATGGTTCACCGGTGCGCCGATCTGACGGGAACAGCCCTCTACGACGCCAAGCGGCTAGGGGAGACCAGTAGGCAGCGTTTCCCACCACGTCCTTGTCTTGCTTTACTGCATTCGTCGTCGGCGACGACGAGCACGCAACACAGATATGGAAGGGCAATTCTACGTCTACGTACAGGATTCGAAGCCCTGCTTGGTCCACGACCTTAAGAACTAGTTCGGTATCAAACACGTGGTGGTGGAGCGAGCGGTGTTCGATATTGTCTTTGGCTCTAGCTACAAAGGCGTCGCGACTCCCGGCCCCAGCGTCGCGGCTCAGGTCGTGGAGGTCGAGAATCTCTTGAAGGTGCGTCTCATCATCCTCGGTCATGTCTGCCGCAAAGTCGTCGAGAATATGCTCGATGGTGGTGATTGGTCGCCGGTGATCAAAGGTGCCATCGCGATGGGGAACAACGAGCACAATCGTACCGCTTGGTCTAGTGATCCTCATCCAAGCGTGGAGTGCTTTCAAGGGATTTGCAATGTGCTCAAGCACATGGGATGCTAGCAGAAACTCGTAGGTCGAGGATTTGATCTCCTTCATTACGGAGGCTTCGCCGATCAACTCGCGACCGGGCCGAGTGCCCGGAGCGGGGAACGTTGCAGATCCTTGTCGAGACCAGAGCGTCTGAGTCGCGAAGTTATAGTTATCGAGGCTTCCCACCACCGGGTATAGCGGCCACCGATTCCACCGTTGGAAGACAGCACTCGGTCCACCGATCTCGATACCTCTGAGTCCGCGGCACCGCTCCTGCACGTTCCGAAAAGCACGAGAGGGGATCAACCGGCGGGCGCGCCCTAGGATTCGCTGAGACAGTGAGCGTAAGCGGTGCGGCATGCCTGCCACCCTCACGTCGCGACGCATTGGAGGAAGTGATCCACCGCACCGGGCCAATCGGGCAAGGCCGCACCGACTTCGCGCTCAAACCGCGTCGTGCTCAGCACGCTGTACGGTGGTCGCCGTGCCGCAGTGGGGTACTCTGCAGTCAGGCAGGCACTGAGTAGATCTGATCTTCCCATGCGTGAAAAGATGTGCATGGCTAAGTCGAACCACGTCGTCTTACCACCGTTCGATACGTGCCGCAAGCCACATGCACCGTGCCCAATCAGCGCCCAGGCCGCGCGACCCAGATCGCGCGAGTAGGTCGGACGGCCCGTCTGGTCGCTCACGACCTTAGTCTTGCTCCCGGACCTCGCCCGCTCCCACATAGTCTTGGGGAAGGACCTGCCGTGTAGCCCAAATAGCCACTGTGAGCGGATGATCAGGAACGTTGCCTCACTCTCCTTCAGCGCGTTTTCGCCAGCAAGCTTGCTCGCGCCGTATGTGTTGATCGGGTGAGTGGGGCTTTCCTCTGTATATGGCTCGGTGGACTGTCCGTCGAACACGTAGTCCGTACTAAAGTGGACGACTCGCACACCCGCTTGGGCGGCGATCTGACCGAGTTCACCGACTGCTCCCGCGTTCACCCGGAAGCATAGTTCCGATTCCGACTCAGCTCGGTCTACGCCTGTATAAGCAGCTGCGTTGATGATGATGTCTGGCCGGAGGTCGGCAACGGTCGCGGCCAGCGATTTCGAATCCGTGAGGTCCAGCTCGGCCTTGGTGAAAGGGAACAGGCGCACGCCTCGTGGTGCGGTCACGACGAGGTCGTGGCCGAGCATCCCGCCGGCCCCGAGGATCATCACGCGCATCAGTCGCCCTTCAAGTACAGCGTGTTCGACGCACGGTAGGCTTCGCTCAACACTCGCTCCCACCAGCCCCGGTGGTTGAGATACCACCGCACCGTGGTCGCGAGACCAGCCTCGAAAGCGTGCTGTGGCCCCCACGCCAGCTCGCGGCACAGCTTGTCGGTGTCCATTGCGTAGCGGCGGTCGTGACCCGCGCGATCCGTGACGTACTGAACAAGCGACTCGGGTTTGCCGAGAGTGCGCAGGAGCTTTCGCACCACTTCGATATTTCGCAGCTCCGCTCCACCACCGATGTTGTAGACCTCACCGCATCTACCGCGCGTGAGCACCGCCCAGATGGCACTCGCATGATCATCAACATGCAGCCAGTCACGCACGTTCAGGCCGTCGCCATAAACGGGGAGCTGCTGGTCGGCCATTGCCCGCGTGATCATTAACGGGATCAGTTTCTCGGGGAACTGATAGGGGCCGTAGTTGTTGGAGCAGCGCGTGATGATGGCAGGGAAGTCGAACGTCTCGACGTACGAGCGAACGAGCAGATCCGCCCCGGCTTTGCTAGCGGAGTAAGGGCTGTTGGGCGCGAGTGGAGTCTCTTCGGTGAATGGCGGATCATCGGGACCGAGCGTTCCGTAGACCTCATCGGTACTCACTTGCAGAAAGCGGAAGGGTCGAGCCAGACCGGTGAGCCTAGCGCGGCATGCCTCGAGCAGGGTCAGCGTTCCCCGGACGTTCGTGTCCACGAAGACCGCTGGGCCCATGATCGAGCGATCCACGTGCGACTCGGCGGCCATGTGCACGACGCAATCGGGGACCGGAAGCGAGGGCCCGTCTCCCCGTAATAGCCGCAACATGAGATCGAAGTCGCAGACGTCTCCACGCGCGAAATGGTAGCGGCGATCCCCATCGGGGCCGTGGGTCCGAGCGACATCCTCGAGACTCTCGAGGTTCCCGGCGTACGTGAGGAGGTCTAGGTTGACCACCTGCACGTTCGGGGCCTTGGTCAGGACCCATCGTATGAAGTTGGAGCCGATGAAGCCGGCTCCCCCGGTCACGAGAATACACGATGGCTGAAAGGTCACAGGCGCGGACCCTCATACAGGGGCAAGTCATCGCGCTCTCCTGTCAGCGGGCCAAACTTGCGGTCCTGATCGGATAGGATGGGCTCACGCACTGGCCAACGAATCCCGATTGAGGGATCGCTCCATAGCACGCCGTGCTGATCGTCGGGTACGTAGAAGTCCGTGCACTTGTACTCGACCTCCGCCACCTCCGACGTGACGCAGAAACCATGCGCGAGGCCTGCGGGAATGAAGAGTTGTCGCCGATTCTCCGCGGAGAGCTCGACGCCGACCCACCGCCCGAAGGTCGGCGAGCCCCGGCGAATGTCCACTGCGGTGTCGAACACAGTCCCACGAATGACACGAAGCAGCTTGCCTTGGGGCCTTCGCAACTGATAGTGCAGACCACGAATGGTCCCCTTGGCGGAACACGAGTGGTTGTCCTGCACGAACGACGAAGCAATCCCTGCTTGGGCGTAGCGGTCGGCATTATAGCTCTCGAAGAAGAAGCCCCGCGCGTCTGTGAACACTCGGGGTTCGATGATGACGACGCCTGGCAGTTCCGTTGGAATGGTGTTCACGACTCCTCGTCGAGGATCGCCTGCAGATACTGCGCGTACGGGTTGCCGGTCATCGAGGCTACGAGACGCTCCAGTTGGGCTGCGTCGATGAACCCCATTCGGTAGGCGACCTCCTCGATTGCGCCGACCCTGAGTCCCTGCCGCTCCTCCAGTGCCGCGACGTAGTTCGCTGCCTGGAGCATCGCTTCGGGCGTCCCCGTGTCGAGCCAGGCGATACCGCGGCCGAGCACCGTGACCTGCAGGGCGCCGCGACCCAAGTATGCCCGGTTTACGTCGGTGATCTCCAGCTCGCGCCGGCCCGACGGCCGCAGACCGGCGGCGATGTCGAGTACATCGTTGTCATAAAAGTACAGGCCAGTCACCGCGTACGGCGACTTTGGCATCCTGGGCTTCTCCTCGATACTCTTGGCCCGGTGATGCTCGTCGAACTCGACCACGCCGTATCGCTCCGGGTTCTTAACGTGGTAGGCGAACACTGTCGCGCCGCTCGTACGGGCGGCCGCTTCTCCGAGCAAAGGTCGCAGCCCCCCACCGTAAAAGATGTTATCGCCCAGCACGAGCGCCGACGGTGCGCCCCCGACAAATTCCCGCCCGATGACGAACGCTTGCGCTAGTCCTTCGGGATGTGGCTGTTCGGCATACCGGAAGCTCATCCCCAACTGCGCGCCGTCGCCGAGCAGCGTCTGGAACCGAGGGAGGTCATGCGGCGTCGAGATGATCAACACGTCCCGCATCCCCGCCAGCATTAACGTGGAGAGCGGGTAGTAAACCATCGGTTTGTCGTACACTGGGAGGAGCTGCTTCGAGACCGAGAGCGTCAACGGATGCAGCCGCGTTCCGGAGCCTCCCGCGAGAATGATCCCCTTTCGCATTGCAGAGGTCTCGAAGTGACTCGTCAAGGCCACGCTACCCGCCGCGTGAAAATCGCGCGGACGAGGATCATGGCCTTGTCACCCGTACCCGTAGCGTGCCGCTAGCCAGGTTCAGTGTGCCTGCGGTTCCGTTTTGGAAGCGAATACTTACCGCATTCGCTGCGCTGACGTATGCTGTCAACGTAATGCCCTGCAAATCCCCAGAAAATGAGGCCTCTGCATGATCGCCAAGCGCTGCGCCATTGACGGTGACTGCTGTCGTTGCGCCTGCACCGGGGGTAAGCGACGGAGGATCATACGGTGCCGAGTTGTCGAGTGTGGTGAACCCAAATCGGTTCCACGTTCCCGGAGTGCCAGAGGCCACGCAAATCCATCCCGCGTGCGCTCCGGGGGTTGGTGCCTTGTTGAGGACGGTGTCGCCAAAATTCCATGTTCCGTTGCTGGGTGCCGTCGTTGCTTCCGTCACACCAGCAAGGTTCACCTTCGTGATTCCTGCTGTAAGGTTCTCAAACGCAACTGGAAACGTGGCGTATCCCGTTACATCGGCGTTTTGCCAACGGCAGCCAGAAAAGGTCACACTATCGCCGGGCTCGTTCCTGAACGCTCGTGCGTTGTTCCCATCGTATGGCGTGTCAACGGAATAGATGACGTCCGTTTGCGTGAGCCCACGCCCCTGACTTCGGGTCTGAACGGCGAAGGTAGAACTCGCCGATGTGGCCCCATAAACGCGACCAATAAACGTTCCGCGTCGCACGCCACAGATCTCCAATCCGTGGACGCTATAGTTGTACACGTCAACCTCGATCCTGAAGTCGCTCACCCAGCCGCTGTTCCCGACACTCAAACCATTGCTAATGGACGGTCCACGAATCACTGCTTTGATGTTCGGCCTATCGAGATCATCGATCACCAACCCCTGTTTAGCCGCGCCCAACGCGGTGATCGTGACGTTGGCCTTCATGTCGACCACGCGCCTCCAAAACAGAAACCCTTTCGAGCCAGTCAGTTTGACGACGGCATTCCCGACAGTTACACGGCGGATGTTCCAATCTCCAACCCCATCGTTGGTCACTGCACGTTCGATAGCCATGCCGTCCACGCTGATGACGCTGATCGCGTTTCGCCCATCATCTGCGCTGTTTGTAACGATGACTTGCCCAAACGCCAGACGGCTCGGCATCGTGGAGCTCGACATCCAGTCTGATTGACCGACGTAGACTCCATCCCCCCGCACTTCGCGCGCGTGGAAGATCGGCGCATGGAAGTTCGTGGCACCTGCAATGCCGACGAGATGGCACTCTTGGTTGTTTGTCTGGTTTGTCCTGTTGCCGTGTCCCCGGTAGTAGAGTGTGACGTTGTCGCAATCCTTGATGATCAGTCCAACAAATGCACCGCCGAACGTGGTTTCGGCTCCCGCGCGAGGGCGGAGTTTGAGTTCACCGTAACAGACAATCGTCGTGCCGTTATAGGTAGCTCCGGACAACAGCACTCCGGCGTGAATGAAGGTGCCGTCGGGAATCATCACTGTTTTCCCTTTCCCGGCATCGATCATCGCCTGAATTGCCGCCGTGTCATCTGTCACCCCGTCGCCCTTCGCGCCAAAGGCTCTGGCGTTGAGTACCTCAGGCGCGCCCGCGTGCCGAGGTGCCCTGTCATCACCCCTATTTGCGGTTGGAAGCATAGTGGTGCTGACGGCGCCTGCCGCCGCGACGAGCATAGTACGACGAGAGATCTTCTCTTCGTCCATCGATTCGTCCTTACGCTAACTCTTGGCGTCGCCAGGTAGCGGATCGCCGAGAACACCCGACCCTCTTGGTGAACTAGAGGTCACACTCGTGAGGAACTCGGGGATGAACTCCGAGTCGCCTCCCAGGCCTCAACCTGCGCGTGCACCCACGGGTAGGTCCGTGCGATGCCGTCCCGGAGCGAGTAGCGGGGGCGCCACCCAACCGAGTAGATCCGCTCGTTGCTGAAGTTGCGGGAGTGTACACCCACCGGGCCCTCGACGTACCGGATCCGAATCGTCTTCCTCGCCACGTCGGCGACGGTCTTCACGAGCTGCGCCACCGACACATACTCGGCGCTCCCGATGTTCGCGGGCCCGACCAGGGACGATGCAGTCAGTCGATAGATGCCGTCCACTGTGTCGTCGACGTAGGTGTAGGAGCGAATCGCCTTCCCATCGCCCCACACTTCGATGGTGCCACCGTCGTTCGCCTCGGCCACCTTCCGACAGATGGCGGCGGGCGCCTTCTCCCGGCCGCCCGTCCAGGTGCCTTCCGGGCCGTAGCAATTCTGAAACCGGGCGATGCGCACCTCCATCCCGTACTTCCGGCCGTACGCCATCGCCACGCGCTCCGCATAGAGCTTTTCCCAGCCGTACTCGTTGTCGGGAAGCGCCGGATATGCCTCCTCCTCCTTCAGCTCCGGCTCACCGGGCCGCATGTCTCGGTAGATGCACACCGACGAGGAGAAGAAATAGCGCTTGATCCCTTTCCGGGCCGCGGCGTCGATCATGTTGAGGTTGATCAGCGCGTTGTTGCGCATGATCTCGCACTCGGCCGAGTGGATGAACCCCATGCCGCCCATGTCGGCCGCCAACTGATAGACGACGTCGAAGCCGCCCGAGTCGAGCGACAAGGCCGCCTCGCAGGCGTCCCTGTCCCGCAGATCGAGCAGGCGAAAATCGTCCGCCGCAGTCGGCGCGAACTCGGGAACCTTGAGATCAACCCCCCGGACCCAATTGCCTTCTTGCTTGAGCCGCCGGACGAGATGACTCGCGATGAAGCCGCCAGCTCCGCACACAAGAGCTTTGATCACCGCGTCACCACCACGATGATCGCCACTGTGCTCGCCACGATCTGCGCGATCGCCCCGAACAGCGCCACGTAGTTCGTCCTTGCAGTCGTATCCTTCACCGGGACGAACACTTCCGACCCTGGTCCCGGTTTGGGACCACCCTTCTTTGTTCGCACCTCACCGTTTGCGAATCGGATACTCACTCGCCCCTTGTCTGCGAGATAGCTGAAGCCGCCGGCCGCGTCGATGTAGTATCCCAACCCCTCCCCCCGCTTCCACAGCACGCTTCCTGCCGAGTTCACGGCGCCGGTCACCTTGACGCTGGCGAGAAACTCGGGGATGAACACCGAATCGCCGGGCTGCAAGATCACGTTGTCGCGTGAGTCGTGCTCGCGCAGCGCCCGTGCCAGATCGATGTCGATCCGGCCGGCGCCGTTGGTGGGCCGCACGAAACGGACCCCGTCAGGGTACGCCTGGGGCGTGAGTCCGCCGGCGCGGTCGATGACGTCCGCGAGCCGCTCGTTCTTTGAACGGAGGGAATAGATTCCAGGGAAGCGCACCTGACCGGTCATCGCCACCATGCGCTGCAGGTCGAAGTCCGGCTCCTTCAAGATCAGGATGTTGTCGTAGGGCCGCAGCTTCACTTCGGGCGCGCCGCTGCCCGGGTAGGGGAGTCCCGGCGGCCCCGCGTATCGCCCCAGGGAGTCGCGCTCGAACAGATACGTGGAGTCCAGCGGTGCACGGACCGTGGTCGCGAGCTGCCCTTGCGACCGATCCTCCGGCATCCTCGCGATCTCGGCTTCCTTGAGGTATGCCCCCACGCTCGGCCCACGCGCCAACAGCACCAAGTCCCGCAGTGTCATCCCTTCACGCCACGGATACACCCCCGGCTTGTTCACCACGCCGACGATCGAGACGTAGTACTGGCCGGACAAGGGCTGCAGCTCGTCGACGACCACGGAGTCGCCGTCCCGGAGCGCCATTTCCGGCATACGGACCGGAAGCGGTGGGTCACCGGGAGGAACCGCTCCTCGGAACGGTGAGAGTGCTACATCAATCACTGCCCTCGGTGGCGCTCCCGGCCCCCGCTCCGCGGCGGGGAGCAGGCGAAATACAGAGAGCCGCTTGAGCTGCGCATCGGGCCGGAACCCGCCGGCGTCCTCGATCAGGCTGGCGAGACTGCCACCGCCCTCGAGCTCGTAAACCGCCGGCCGCCGCACCGCCCCTGTGATTTGCGCCCGCGGCCCGTGCACCGGCACGAACACCACGTCTCCCGTCTCGAGCCGCACGTCGTGCTTCGTGTCGCCCCGCAACAGATAGTCGTACAGATCGAACGTCGCGACGACCTTCCCGAAGCGCCGCACCTCCACGCCCCGCAGCTTGGCGCGCTCCGTCACACCGCCCGCCGCGTACAGTGCCGTGAGCACCGTGCCGAGCGAGCTGATCTGATACGCCCCGGGCTGCGCCACCTCGCCGACGACATACGCTTGATTCGCCCGCACGTTCGCGACCGAGATGTCGAATCGCGTGGTCGCGCCCGGGCTGCGGCGGACGCCGGAATAAACGCGGCCGAGCCGGGTGTACAGCAGGTCCCGCAGCTGGTCGAGCGTCAGGTTCGAGACGAACAGCTGCCCCACCTGCGGAATGAGAATGAATCCTTCACGTGTCACCTGCAGCGTGTAGGCCAGCTCCACGTCACCCGTGAGAATGAGCACCAGCTGGTCGCCCGCGCCGAGCTTGTAGTCGGCGGGGACGGGTCCGGCGAGCAGGGGAAGAAACTGGGTGGTGGTACGTTGAAACACGTCCACACCGAACACGCCGCTCTTTCCCCCTGCCACCGCTCGCACCAAGCCGGTATCCACGGGGAGGATTTCGCCCGCCGAGGCCACCCCTGGGACGCCGAGGGATTGAATCGCTGACAGCTCCTGGGCGCCCGGCACTGGGGGCGCCTGGCCAGGGGTCTGAGCGCCCAGGTAGGCGTCTAAAAGGTTGGGCGGATAGCCGCTCGCCTGCAGTCGCGCGCGGATCTGTTCGGGCGTCATCCCCGACTGCCCGATGCGCTGGCGGATCATGTCCGCGAGGCCAGGGTTCTGCTGCACCGCTCGTTGGAGCGCTTGAGGAGCCTGGGAGGGGGTGGGGATCTGGGCCTGCGCAACGGCTACGAGCCCGAGCACCAGCGAGGCAGGGAGCCCTAAAGGAGTCCCTGACGGTCCCAGGGAGCGGGGAGCGGTACGCGCCGGTCCGGGGCGCGCGTCCGTGCCCCGGAGCGACCTGCTCCGCACGCTGTGCTCAGTGTTCATGTCCTGCTTCCCCCCAAGGGCTCGGGAACCGAACGGGGACCAAACTTGGGGCCTAACTCACGGGCCGTCAAGAGGTTAAAAAATGGGAGCAGGGAGCGGGGAGCGGGAGAAGCGAAGGCGTTAAGGCAGGCCTTCCATAGCGGCCTTGAGCCGCCCGGGAACGGAGATGAGCTGCCGAGTCACCGGATCGGCAGCGAGGCGGAACTCTTCGAGCGTGACCACGCCAAGGATCGGCTCGGAGCCCGGTTCGCCGAATACGACGATCGTCGGCTGGACGCGGCCGCGCATCCGGATGTTGATCCACGCCACCGGGTAGAGGACCTCACGCCCGTCCGCCAGCACGAACGGCCATTGGTCCTCCGGCACGATACCCAGGCCTTCCAGAACGTCCCGGGGAATCCAGGTGTAGGTCGCGCCGGTGTCCACCAGGGCGTTGAGGGGCTCGAAGCGGCCGCCGGCCCGGTGGCTCACCTGGACGGACACGTGGAAGTGCCCCATCCCCGAATCTTCCATTGCGTCCTCGATACGGGATCCTGCGTGCGGCTGGAATCTACGCTCGGCGGCGCGGAGTCGGCAGGGCCGCCGCGGCGACCGGTGCGAGAAAGAGACTCTTCATCAGCTCGCTCCGCCAGGTGGAGCGCCGCGCTCGCGCCGATGGCGCCGGCCCCGATGACCAGGACGTCAGGACTCAGGCGAGGTGACCTGTTTGCTGGAGATAGGTCCGAAGCGCGTCACGCCACGAGGGCGGCGGCGCGCCCAGCAAGGATGTCAGCCGACCGGTGTGCAACGCACTGTTCTTGGGACGGCGGATTTGGGAATAATCGCGCTGTATCGAGCACAAACCCACCGCATCGAGCAGATTTGTAGGAGTATATGACCTGCCGCATCTGTTCCTCGGCGACACGCACGCTGCTCGATCTGGGGGAATCGCCCCCGGCGAATTCTCTGAAGCAATCCCCTGACCAGCCCGAGGAATCCTATCCATTGGTCCTCGAGCGGTGCGACCGGTGTGGCAACGTGCAGTTGCGCGATTGCGTCGACGCTCGCGCCCTGTACTCGCAGTACTTCTACATGACGCCGGACTCCCCGTCGCTCACTCGGCATTATACCGCTCTCGAGCAGCATTTGACGGACCGAGGTGCGGTCGGGCCGGAAGCGGCCGTGCTCGAGATCGGGAGCAACACGGGCATGTTCCTCCGGCACCTGCAGCCCCGCGTGCGTCGGGTCATCGGGGTGGATCCCGCCGCCAACATCTGCCGGATCGCGAACGCGTCCGGGATCGAGACCGTGTGCGACTTTTTTGACGCAGGCTCTGCCGCGACGCTCAAGGATCGATTTGGGCACCCCGACCTCATTGTGGCGCGGCATTGTTTCGCCCACAACCGCGATCCGCACGAGATGTTGCGAGGTGTCACGACCCTCCTCGACCCGCAAGGGCATTTCCTGATCGAAAACGCGTACCTGCTGAACACGATCGAGAACAACGAATTCGATCAGATCTACCACGAGCACATGTTCTACTACTCGATCCGGTCCATGC